>OJIO01000633.1_pt1 | contig 20778 bp, 12 predicted proteins | sample 1595621 | NCBI WGS metagenome assembly OJIO01 (sample SAMN05416776, study PRJEB24817) | seawater metagenome | isolation source: Sea water | place: Canada:Atlantic | collected 2013-07
ACACTATCCTCTTCGTCGGCAGCGTCAGATGTGTATAAGAGACAGCCTTATAATAGATGGAGTCACGATATTTGATAAAACTATAAGCATTGATATTTTCATCAATGAAATCATTGTAATTAACTTCAGAATTCTCACAAGATGATAAAAACAAACTTGAGCTTATAAGGAAGGAAAATGTAATAAACCTTATTACTCTTAAATTCAAAGCCGCTCTTTCGATCATATAACCTCGTCCTAACTTCTTCTCTTTTTCCCTTTCCTTGGACCACGGGTATCCTCTTTCCTATTCTTAATAATCTCCTTTTTGTTAGCTCGTTTACGATCCCCGACTAACTTTTCAATCATATCCTCACGGCCCATATTTGTGAGCTTTTCTCGGATAAGTTTATGATTCTCTCTTTTGTACCAGAAGAAATAGAGGTGTTGGTTTTTCTTTTGTTTTGCTGACTTGGCTGTATATACAGGACGCAAGGTGTATGGGTGCACACCTGTATAATATATAATAGTTGCCACTGTCATTGGAGTGGGCGTAAAGTCTTGGACCTGTTCTAACCGAAATCCCATGTCCTTTGTTTCAGCAGCTAGGTTGGCCATATCCTTTTCTTCACAGCCTGGATGGCTCGATATAAAATATGGAATCAAAGGTTGATTTAAACCATGCTTTTCGTTGGCTTTTTCATAACTCTTCTTGAATTCATGAAAATGCTTAAAGCTTGGCTTACGCATTATCTTCAAAGTATCATCAGATGTATGTTCTGGTGCAACTTTAAGTCTTCCAGAAACATGACGGCTAACAAGCTGATCCATGTATTCGTCCATTACCTCTTCGTCCCCATTCTTGTTGTAACTCTTTGTGAGTAAGTCGTATCTAATACCGCTACTAACAAATGCTTTTTTTACTTCTGGATGAGAATCCACTTTCCGATAAAGATCTGTCATTGCCTTATGACTCGTATCTAGGTTACTACAAATAACTGGATGAATACAAGAAGGTGCCACACATCTATCACAGATGGCTTCTACTTTCCCTTTCATCTTATACATATTGGCAGAAGGCCCCCCTATATCAGATATGTATCCTTTAAAGTCGGGCATCTTTACTACTTGATCTACTTCTTTTAAGATAGATGTTTCAGATCTACTACTTACGAACTTCCCTTGATGTGCTGATATCGTGCAGAAACTACAACCTCCGAAACACCCTCTATGCATATTGATAGAAAACTTGATCATCTCAAATGCAGGCAACTTACCACGCTTATGGTATTTAGGATGCGGAAGTCTGGTATATGGTAGATCAAACGATGTATCAATCTGCTTCTCAGTCATTGGTGGATAAGGAGGATTGATCACTAAAGTGTGATCACCTACATCTTGGGTTAATCTATTGGCCTTTGTTTTATTTGACTCTTGTTCTACATGTTTGAAATTGGCTGCAAATGCTATTTTGTCTCTCATGCATTTCTCATGAGAATTGAGCTGTAGCGTTTTCCATAGTTCTGCATCTGGCAAGTCACTTCCTCGTGGAACCAAAAAAGCAGTCTGAGGGATGTGGGTCATAGAAGATAAAGGCACACCAATATCAGCCAACTGCATGATCGCTCTAAGTGGCATTTCGCCCATGCCATAGATTAACATATCTGCACCACTTTTTGACAAAATATTAGGCCAGAGTTTATCTTCCCAGTAATCATAGTGTGTCACTCTTCTCAAGCTGGCTTCAATACCACCTAACAAAACAGGGACATCTGGATAGAGTTCTTTTAATATCTTAGTATATGCTACACATGCGTAATCAGGTCTAAATCCAGCTTTACCTCCTGGGGTATAAGCATCCGTTGACCTCTTTCTTCTTCCAGCAGTATAGTGATTGACCATTGTATCCATACAACCAGAAGTAACACCGAAGAATAATCTTGGCTTACCCATCTTTTTGAAATCCCTAAGATCATCTTGCCAGTTTGGCTGAGGAACGATAGCGATTCTAAATCCTTCACTTTCGATTATCCGTGCAATAACGGCAGTTCCGAAAGCTGGGTGATCAACATATGCATCACCAGAGATCAAGATTACATCGAGCTCCTCCCAACCATGCATTTCCACCTCCTTTTTAGTGATGGGCAGCCAATCTGTTATAGGTGTACGAAAATCAGTCATAAAAGAGTTTAATGAATTCTAAACAAGGGAAATCGCCTTTGTCCTTAGTAGAATGCAAAGATAGGTCAATTGTTCTGAAGTTATTGAGCGGTTTATAGGTTAATATGTAGTAGATGAATTCTTATGCTAGAAATTAACTCAATCCGTTAGATCTTTCGGCAAGAGTTGGGCCACCTTTGCCTCAGTCCAGTTCTTTGATTTTACTTTTAATTACGTGGAGAAAGTGTCTGCACTAAACTTGAATTGAAGACCATTGATCTTGTATCAGTCTGAATGCAAGTCAAAAAAAGACTGCGCCATCATTACGATGACACAGTCAAGTGCAATTGGGTTTAACCTCTCAATTGAATATCGCTACCAATCAAGATCTCTCACCATATAGTATTAAGCACATTTATAAATAGTTTTATTTAGTTTCCTACAGGTGCGTGAGCCGGGGAATTAGTGTTCTTAGTTTATTTTGTGATGCATATTGTATTTGCGCTTTAATTATGATTCAAATGTACAAGCGGTAAAAGTTTAAAACGAATTAAAAATATTGCATTTTTAAATTCATTTTTCCCATAACACTATTGTATCTAATTGATTTACTTATATTTATCATATTTTATGTTAAATCAATTTCTCCCAAATGAAAGAAAACAAATTAGGTGTTTTATTAGGATCATTTAAAGATGAGGACTGGAAATGCTATCAAAAGTTTGCAAAATCAAGATATAGTGACAACTCAGACTATAAATTGATCATCGATCAAATCAAAAAACATAAGGATAGATATGATACGAAAAATCTTGATTCTGAGTACTTAAGGAAACAAATTAGGCCCAGTGCTAAGCCAATTGTATTTTCAAATGTCATTTCCAAACTGTGTAAGCACATCGAAGCCTATTTTATTTGGGCCGAAATTATGGACGACCCTATGATGGAGGATACCCTATTACTTAAAGCATTTGGTAAACGAGGATTGACAGTTCAATTTCATAAACAAAAGAAAAAATCTGAACAAAAGAGAGATCAAATGCCGCTTGATTTATGGGCGCACTACCATGAGTTTTTGGGGGCGTACTTGGAGTACTTTTGTAATATGACTTCAACAACTCAAAATGGTGGCCGAGTATTAAAATCTTCAATTGACAATCTTAATAATTTCAAAAAAACAATTGATAAATATCTATTTGTTGAAGTCGTAAATAGGAAGGTGCTGACAAAAGAAAACTGGGGGAACTCAATACAGCAACTAGAAAATTCACATAGTCAGAATGAATTATTAGATAGTATTTTAACAAACCTTATTTCATTGAAAGAAATGAATATCGAATCGTCTTTTTTTTTCTTAAAAGGTTTGTTAAAAAATATATCCTTATCAATAGAAATCCGAAATACTATTCTTGTCCATCTGTTGTCATTTATTTCAAAACAAAATACAATACATGGTGAAAATAAGTTTACAGCTCACATGATAGAACTGCAAGAATTTGGAATAAAAGCAAATATCCTTTTCCCAAATGGTAAGATTCCATTTAGTCGTTATCTCAATATAATCCACAGAGCTTGTTACACAAAGCAATATGACTGGGCCATAAATTTTACGAAGAAATTTTCAATCCAAGTATTTAATGATAAAAAATATCAAACTCAAAATATTGGAATAGCCTATATTGAATTTAGTCGAGGAAACTTTGAAAAAGTCATAGACTTATTGAGTTCAAAAAAATATCATTATATAGGATTAGAATATAGAGCAAAATGGCTTCTATTGAGTTCAAATTTCGAACTTAATAAAGATGATTTACCAAATCTTGAATACAACATTCGAAATTTCAAATCATACATAAATAGAAACAAAAAGCTCTTGCCCTCATCGACATTTGAAGGACTAAAAAACAGTTCAACTTATCTATTAAAAATTGCTAATTATATCGGAGATCAAAATGAATTGATTAATTTTAAAAAGAATAAAAAGATATTGTACCATACATGGCTTAACAGTAAAGCCGAAGAGAAAATAAAAAGGTAAGCTTACAATTTTAGCAAGCCTACCTTCATATATTTATTAGATACCTTCATTATCTTCGATAATTAATTGAAGGATAAGTATGATTAATAATTCCATAGTTTTATTGTTTTTTTTTGTTAATAAATTTGTTATAAACTGAGCATAGTATGGGCTAGGCTCCTCCCTACGGAGTGCCTAATTACTGGCAGTAATAAAGTAGATCTGACACTAGAGCCCTGACTAATTACTCTTAGATTCCTTCATTATCTTCGATGATCAATTGAAGGATAAGCATGATTAAGATTTCCATATTTGATGGGTTTTAATTGTTAAAAAAATGGTTGAAAATTGGGCATAGTAAGGGCAAGACCCATCTGTGCAGAGTGGCAAAAAACTGGTAGGAATAAGCTAGATTGACCTTCATGAAATGACATAGAAGTCACCTTCTCATCAATAGGGTTGATAAGTCAAAAAGAGCTTTTGAGGACATATATCCTCAGTCGAAAATCAAGAATCTTTTGAAAATGATTAATAGCAAGAACTGCTATCTAAGAATGAAAAAATTGTGCTTTTGGTCAGATGAAAATCATCAAACAGTGTATCACTTTTTCATCTCATATAATCGGTGAGATCCTTATCGTGTAGTAATTAAGAAACAGAAGAATTTGACATAAAATAAATTTTCAATTGGGTTAATAATTTGACAAAATTGAAGGCTTCAGTAGGTACTAAATCCCCTTCCTTTTCATCATATTATAAAGATAAGAACACACTACGCAGTCTATTTGCGTAATAAAAATTATTCTTACTTTTTTCAAAGAAAATTGAACTTTATTTTCACTATACACTATCCTTTTAAGAGAGACACAATCTCTTAAACCTTAAGGTAATTCTAAAGCCATTTTACTAATTCTTAGTAGACAGTATTATCTGGAAAATATAAATGGAAAATTGAAAAACGACCAATTATCAAGGAATGATAAGTCGTAAAATAGAAAGGATATAATCGGAGTTGGGATAACAATGATAGATACAACCGCACCACCAATCGATGGTACGGTTATACTTACTTTGCTTTCGCAGTTCCGAAGATGTTTTTCAACTGACCTACCAAATCACCACCTCCTGAGAGACTGATTGTTTGGATATTCTCAGCGATCTTTTCTACGTACTCCATTTCTTTGAGTTTGTAGAGCATATCGTTATCTTCCATCAATTTTGCAGTGTTCAACAAGCTACGAGTAGAGGCTGTCTCTTCTCTTCGCATGATCACATTTGCCTGCGCTCTTTTTTCAGCGACTAATACTTGATTCATGATCTCACGGACATCTCCCGGTAAGATCACATCTCTGATACCGCAACTCAATACTTCTACCCCCATGTCATGAGCTTTCGCCTTTGCATAAGTCGTTACATATTGAGAAGCAGAATCTTTATTAGCCAACAATTCATCCAATGTGTATTTACCTACATATTCTCGCAAACCTAATTGCATTAAGATATAGAACTGCTTCGAATGATCCTTTGTATCCACCATCGCTTTCACAATATCAGACACTTGATAACTCGAGTAGAAATTCACACGAACAGCAGCTTTGTCTTTGGTCAATAATTCTTGACCACTGATCTCCATTTGTTGCTTTCGCAAGTCTGCTTTGATCATTGTTACTGTTTTATCTCCTTTCCAATAATTGTAGATACCTGAATCAAGGGTTTTCTCATACTTCCCATCTATATAGAGCATACCTTTTTCGTATGATTCTACTACATTAGTTTGTACAAAACCTCTCAACTCAATTCGTTGTAAGACTTTACGAGATATAAACTCACTGATTTCTACATCAGAGAGATTTATCGTCTTATAGGTATACGAGATCACACTTTTCCAGTATGCATATCTACCAGGAGTCAATACTCTTTGGAAGTTTCCATTTTTCATTTGGATAGCTATTTCGTTATCCTTCACTTCGATGACATCCAATTTAGCAGCCAAGTCTTCATGCATGAGCAATAAATCAAGGTCCATAGAAGGTAAGAAAGGTGTCGCCATATTACAGAGTTCTACTTTTCTTTTCCAGATCCAGTATTCTCCCTTTGGAAGGACACGTTCCAATGCACCGTCCTTATAGACAAGTGCCATTTCATAAGTGTTTACTTTTAAGTTTGTGAACATAATTATGGGTTTTGTTCTCAGCAAAAGCTTTTATATTTTAGAGCTCCTGCTGAAAGGATTAAATAATTTTAATTTTTTAAAATGAATCATACAACTGCATTTTTTATCAAGTATCTACGGATCATATTTTAAGATAGATATAATTAGATCTGAGAAGTTCCCGTCTTTGACCATAGCGTTGAGAAACTCCCAATACACAAATAATCAGTTCAGAAAACCATGAAACCTAACGCCTTCTACCGGTATCCAATATGAGCAAGTGTCAATCTGATTTTTCTTATCTTTTGTAAATTTCCCTAAGAAAATTTCATCCAGATTAGAAGCGAATATGCCTTTGCATGATTCAAAAGTGAAGTCATTTTTATGAGTGACTAACTCTTGTGATAATGTGGAGTATCAGTCCATCATCAGCGCTTTAACCAACTAAGCTATCCCGACAAAATCGTCGGGAGCAGGACTCGAACCTACGTTTCCAGTCTAACGCTCTAACCAATTGAGCTACCCACCATTCAGTGAGGCGAGACTCGAACTCGCAACCTTTAGATCCCTAGGAGTAACCAATCAAAATTGCGTATCTGCACATGAAGGACCAAAGGGCTATCATACAAAGGAGCTATACAGAAACTCTCATCAGGGATATCATCAATTTGTATTGGTACTTCTTTTGCCTATTTAAAGACTATATTTTAACAGCAAAATCATTATTTCACCGTTTGTTTCTATTTACAATTCAAAGATGAAACTAAACTATGCAGTCTTTTTGCGTAGTTTAGAATTTTTCTTCTTTTTACTGTTTTTATTTACTTTCCTTTTCAGGCGATCTTCTTCATTTGTGAAAAAAGTATAGAAGTCTGCTCATCCACTTAGTAATCTTCCTTTTTGTGTTTCTTTCATGGCTAAGTCAACTTTACCTGCACATTCATACATTGAAGCTTTTCGTTGAATGATTACCACTTTTGGCATTCCTACAGTTTTCTCAGCTTTGTGTATCAACATTTTTGCTCGATCAAGTTGTCCTATCCAAATAAGAAGCTTAGAGTAATATTTATATGTATCCACATAGTTCTTATCAGCTATTAGGGCCATTTCAAAACAGTGTTGTGCTTCTCTGAAGTTTTTCATTTTCTCCATATGTGTCCGACCTAACAGACATAAAGTAGGAGCATGTTCTTCATTATGAGATAGTGCATAATCCAAGGATTCCACCAGCTCATCAACATCATAATCAAATGCATCAAGCGCCTTCAGAAAGTATTTATCTGCTTGTGTTATGTTCATAATTTTGGATTTAATTTTGGCTATAGGTATTAGATGACCAAGCGGGGATCGAACCCACATCATTTCAGTCAAAGTGAAATATCTTAACCAATTAGACCACCGGTCATAATAGCTACAGCACAGATTCAATTTATTTTGAATCAGTAATAATTAAAAAATAAGTGTGAGAAATTTGAGCAAGATTCAATATCGTGGATTGATCGCTCGCGAGATACGACTATCCAAAACTATGAACTTGCAGAATCTCATTGATTTGATTTTTCTGCATAAGCATGTTTTTAATATAATTAATAATTGAGCCTAGAAATATACCTAGAGCAAACAAGAATGGAAATATAGAATGGAAATTTTCATCGTTGCTGCTCGACTGGCTAGCAACGACTTTCTTTAAAGTGAAGCTATCAGCTATGACATAGAATTCTCTGCTCCCCTGATGGAGAAAAAATACATAAACTATCCTGATTCAGGAGTTTATGCATGTTAGAATTATTATATGTATATGTTATTTTCATAAGCTGCTGCAAAGGTATAACTAGTTTTTATAAAACCTAATTTTCTGTGACATTTCTGTGACATTTTTGTGACATTTTTAGGAATCACTAAATTCATTTACTTCTATTTCATGTTAACTTTGAGTATTTTGTAGACATTTTATCATTTATTAGACATATCAATTTATTAGAAGTTTATTTTTAAGCAAGGATTGAAATGGACAAAAATAGCAATCATGAATAGAGTAATTTTCCTTTTCACTATGTACTTAATTGTATTATTAAGTTGTAATAAAAAATCAACTATTCAAAATAACAGTCCTAACGATATAGAGAACTTATCTAAATTAGAAATGGATGATAAAATGATTGAGGATGATCTCAAGCCAGCTTCTATCTTTAGGACAGTTACATACACTAAAAAAGATACAAATAAAAAAGGATCATTTTTCTCAAACTTTTCCAAACCACCTAAGAAAATTATTGACACAGTACTCATCGATGATAATCTCTTACATATCCAACAATTAACTATAACTTCATCTGGAGATACTTGTAATGTCTTTGGTTACCTTCAACTTAACTACGACAATGTACTTTCTGTAAATCCGAGGCATGGAAAATACATTAGGAAAATAAATACAATGCAAGAGGAGGGGACATTTCATAGAGGTGCAAAAATTGGATGGTGGTATGAATCAACCCAAAATAAATCTGATTCAATTTTTTATAATTTTAAAATAAAGCCTACCAAATATTTTAAAACCTATTACCCTGATGGAAGTCTTTATCTAAAAGGCAAGTTTCTCAATGGCAAAAAACATGGACAGTGGAAAAGTTTCCATCAAAATGGCAATGTGCAAAAAATTGTTCCCTATATAAGTGGAACATGTGACACAATAGTTGAAACTTTCAACTCAGATGGGAGTTTTAAAAGCAGAAAAAGCTACAAATCCAATATGCTAAATGGGCTGTTCGAAAAATATGACTCGCAAGGCAGATTAACATACAAAGCTAACAATGTCAATGATACAATATCTGGGACAACTTACACATATATGTATCATAATAATTCATGTACCATTAATACCATTCTTGATGGTAATAAAGAAGGAATAGAATTAAGAGTAAAATTTGACACAAATGATGTAACAAAATTTCAAGACACTCTTCATATTAAGCCATATGTATCTGGTTTATTACATGGCAAATCTTACTTTTTTAAAAACAATCTTAGATCAGAATCCAATGAGTATCATATGGGATTACAAATTGGTATGACAACAAGCGAGCATTATGGAGTAGTTAAAGAAACTTATTATAGTATAGATAGAGATAAAGAAGGGAAGCTTATCTCTATTGTTGATAAAAGAATCACCTATTACAAAAACTCTCCTAAGATACGACTATCACACATCAGAGTACCTGATATAGGAATAGAAGTTACCTTTTATAACCGTAACGGAGAAATAACTTCTCAATACATCACCCATTACTAACGACCTCTACTCCTACAATTAATTTCATCTCTAAAAATCGCCATAATATACTTGTAAACAAGCATATCCAATCTCAGTTCTCCACATATCCACCACCTGATCTCTGTCGTCCAGAACGAATCTGACAAAATACTTTCCTTTGATCTCGTTATCTACTATTTCCTTTTTGATAATTGCATCTTTTCGCTTATCTCCATGTCGTCTCATTAGCAATTTCTCATACTGAACATCATGCTTCTCCAACCGTCTTACTGTTTCCGCTTTATAATTATCAGTTCTCCCTGACAAAAGGATAATCTTAGTTCCTTGTTCCGCATATGACTTTACTAGATGAGCCACCGGCTCATTGAGTATATCTTGTTCGCACTTCGATGCATCGAATGGATTTCTTCCATTCATCAGAGCTAAGGTTCCATCTAAGTCACAGATGATCGCTGGAGTTAGAGATTTGTCTTGATATACATATACTGGTCCTCGCGACTTATGTTTTCTATTTTTATTTGGTGTATTTAATTTATTCATTTCTATTTCTTGTTTGATTATAACACAAATCTACTTTTCGTCTACGCAGTCTATTTGCGTTGTTGATTTTTATTTTTAACTTTATCAAAATTAATTCAAATGCCAGCAAATAGGAATGCCCTAATAAGATACAAAACACTAGATAAATGTCTACAAAATCGATTTCGAAAATGGACATTGGAGGATCTGATCGATGCTGTATCTGATGCCCTGTATGGATACGAAGGCATAGATAAAGGCATCTCAAAACGGACAGTACAAGGCGACATCCAAATGATGAGATCAGACAAACTAGGATACAACGCCCCTATCACCGTAATCGATAAACGTTATTATACCTATGAAGACAAAGACTATAGTATCACCAACATCCCGCTCACAGACCAAGACCTGAGTCATCTGACAGAAGCAGTCGAATTCCTTAAACAGTTTCAAGGGTTTAGTCATTTCAAGCAATTGGGTGGTATGGTGCAGAAACTCGAGGATCATATCTATTCTACAAAAGAAAAACAGAAACCCGTAATCAGCTTTGACGGCAACCCTAACTTACGAGGACTGGAATACTTAGATCAAATCTATCAAGCAATCATCAAGAAAACTGTACTTAAGATCAGTTATCAATCATTCAAAGCTGAGCAACCGACAGATGTAGAATTCCATCCTTACCTTCTCAAAGAATTCAACAACAGATGGTTTATCCTCGGTCGGAAAGGTGGTCAACGTGACGTGATCAATTATGCGCTTGATAGAATTCAAGCAATAGAATTAATGCCAAACAAGCACTACCATGAGAATGACAGCTTTGACCCTGACACATTCTACAGAGATGTCGTGGGTGTAACTGTGATGCAAGGCGTGAGGCCAGAGAAAATCGTATTTCGAGTCAATAAAAAGAATGCACAATATGTAATCACGAAACCCATTCATCATAGTCAAAAACTGATATCCCAAGATGAAGATGGTGCTAGTTTCGAACTATTCATCAAGGTCAATTTTGAGCTAGAGCGAATATTTTTAGGATATGGGAATACTTTAGAGATTCTGTCTCCTCCTAAATTGCGCCGAAGAATAAAAACTGTTTTTGAAGAAGCAACGGGGATTTACGAATAGCTTGTAACCCTATATTAATGTCAGCATTTTCGACGAAATTGATAGTTTTGTCATGTTTTACAATATTTAATGTCGCTTTATTCGTCTTTTAATCTATCTTTGTGTCCCGAGGGCATGATTCTAGGATTGCTATCGGTTTTGTATCCACAGAATGATAGTAGACATGTTTGAACGCGCCGTATTGCACATGGATTTGGATTCTTTCTTTGCTTCTGTAGAAGTTCTTAAGAATAGCGAACTCAAAGGAAAACCACTCATCATAGGTGGCACGAGTAATCGTGGAGTGGTCTCCTCTTGCAGTTATGAGGCTCGACGATTCGGTGTCCATTCTGCTATGCCGATGAAGATGGCACTACAGCTCTGTCCTAATGCTATCGTACTTCGTGGTGACATGGACAGTTACTCCTATTACTCCAACATGGTGACCGATGTGATTGCCGAAGAAGCACCCGTATATGAAAAAGCATCTGTGGATGAATTCTACCTCGACCTCACGGGTATGGATCGATTTTTTGGATGCTTCAAGTGGTCCAGAGAACTCCGTCAACGTATCATCCACGAAACAGGGTTACCCATCTCATTTGGTCTATCCGTAAATAAACTCATCTCAAAAATCGGTACAGGAGAAGGCAAACCGAATGGCACTAAAGAGATAAAACGTGGTGTTGAAAAACAATTCATCGCCCCACTACCTGTCAAAAAAATCCCCGGTGTAGGTAAAAAGACGTACAAAAAACTCAGCTTCATGGGTGTACGGTCAATCAAAGTGCTGAGCGAGATACCTACCCGACTACTCGAACGAGAATTTGGCAAACATGGTCGCCAACTATCGGAAAAAGCCAATGCTATAGACAACACTCCCATCATACCCTACAGCGAATCTAAGTCGATCTCCAAAGAACGGACATTCATGGAAGATACTCTTGATCTCCGTATGATCCGAAATATGCTCATAGATATGTGCGACAAACTCAGCTTTGAACTTCGAGCATCCAACAGACTCACATCGGTGATCACCGTCAAGATCAGATATGCGGATTTCAATACATTCACCAAGCAGTCCAGAATTTCATATACTGCCCAAGACAATGCCCTAGGCAAATACGCTCTCCAGTTATTCGACAAAGTATATGAACGTCGTCAACTTATACGACTCATCGGAGTAAAGTTTAGTGGTTTGGTCCATGGCAGCTACCAAATCAGCCTCTTCGATGATAGCGTGGAACGGATTCGTTTATTGCAAGAGATGGATGGTATTAGGAAGCGATTTGGGCCGGATGTCATTGGACGGGCGAGTGCGTTGAAATAATTATTGAATTGTTAAATTGTTGAGTTATTGAGTTATTGAGTTATTGAGTTGTTGAGTTGTTGAATGCGAATAGTCCATAAAATCGCCTTCCAAAGAATCAGTAAACATCCGTTAAATCCGTGTTCCATAAAAAATGATTGAACGCTAAAGTGAACGATTCCGACCAAATCCACATTAATACCATGTCTACAAAATCAGACACAGAAACCAATGGAAATCGACTTTGATAAATTACATACCGAACTCACTTTCACTACTTCTCGATCAGGAGGTAGCGGTGGTCAACATGTGAATAAAGTGGAAACCAAGGTGACACTTCGATTTGATGTACAAGCTTCTCAAGTATTATCAGATTCGCAGAAAGCAAAAATCCTAGTTCGACTCAAGAATAATATCAATCGTAAAAAAGAACTTATCCTCCATCAAGAAACGGATCGATCACAACTTACCAATAAGCAGAAGGTGGTCAAGAAATTTGACCAGTTGATCAAGAAGGCATTGAAGGAAGAAAAGAAAAGAAAGCCAACTCGTCCATCAACCGCATCGAAGAAAAGACGACTCCAAAGCAAGAAAAAACGATCTGACATCAAAGCGGGCAGGAAAAAAATTACTGATTACTGATCACGCAATCTATACCATTCCATTGAATTCAGCAAAGTAAAATCATACCATATCTGTTTGGATATGTTACTTTATATTCCAGACAGAAATGGTATTACACCTTATCTTCTTGCAGCCTTTGCACATACCTTTTAATTTCTTGGATCACTTTTGGAGCTAATATAAAAGTAGATACCATGGTAGGAATTGCCATTAAAGCAAAAACTCCATCAATCAAATTTAGCATCACGCTAAAAGGTGTCGTAGCAGCCAAGATTATACTTAATATATAGAAGTAATTATAGTAGTGTTTCTTATCCGCACCTATAAGAAATGATAGGCATTTTGTCCCATAGTAGGAATAAGAAAATAAAGATGACAAACTAAAAATGAACACACATATCATAAGTAAATAAGGTCCAATTCCAGGCATCGCTTCCCCAAATGCAGAAGCTGTCAAACTAACTCCATTAGTGGTAGTGGTTTCCCATACTCCAGTAACTAATATGGCTAAAGCTGTCAAAGTACAAACCACTAAGGTATCTATAGCTGGACCTAGCATAGCGACTAAGCCTTCTCGAACAGGTTCATCCGTTTTGGCAGCTCCATGTGCTAGAGGGGCTGTACCTATCCCAGCTTCATTAGAAAATGCTCCTCTTCGAATCCCATGCAATATCAATGCTCCTAACACACCTCCAAACATTGGGTCTCCTTTATAGTTTTCTGCTGCAAAAGCATCGGTTACCATCATCATTATATATTTAGGTACCTCTTCATAATGAGAACCTAGAATGATCATTACAAAAACAAAATAAAGAAAAACCATACTCGGCACCATCTTAGCCGCTGTACTGCTTATTCTTTTCAATCCGCCAAACATTACTAGGGATGTTAAAACTATTAATACAATAGCAATAATCATATTAGACGCAAAGCTAACTTCTACCCCATTGGGTATCAAAACGATGTCATTAATCGCTTGTGTTAATTGATTAACATTTACCACAGGAAGTGCTCCCACCATTCCAAAAACACTAAACATAACTGCTAATGGTTTCCAAGATTTCCCTAACCCCTCCATTATAAAATACATAGGACCACCTTGTAATTCTCCCGCGCTATCATTACCTCTATACATTATTGCCAGTGTCGATGTAAAAAACTTAGTAGACATTCCTACTACAGCGCTTACCCACATCCAAAACATCGCTCCAGGGCCGCCAATAGATATAGCTACAGCAACTCCCGCAATATTCCCCATACCAATAGTAGATGATAGAGCTGTTGTCAATGCTTGAAAATGGGTTATTTGACCAGCGTCATTGGGATCATCATATTTCCCTCGCAATACTTGAATAGCATGTCCTAGATATCGGAAAGGCAAAAATCTAGAAAGTACTAAAAGGTACAATCCCCCACCAATAAGCAAAAAAACCAATGGAGGCCCCCAAACAAAAGAAGAAAAGTCTGCAATTAATTTTTCTATTGACTCCATTCAATTATATATTTTTGTCAATATAGTGAGTTCTTGGATCAAGCAAGAATGACGAAAATTACTTATTACTTATTACTGATTATTATCATTCCTTACACGTTACCTGAACAATATCAGAAAGATTATCGACAAGGACATGGCCGTTGTAAGGGAATAGAACAGGTACTTTATAATATGCTTGTATTGTAATAAAATCAAAATCTTCCTTAGGAGTGAAGTCTAACTCTATGGTCTCCCATTCTGAATTAATGACTGGATTTGATGTAGCTAGCAATTCTTTTATATTACAATGTGAATCACCTCCCCAAACACGTATGACAGTTGGAGTAGTATAATTGTAAATTTGGGCTATATCTCCTTTTTGCATCATTCGTAATCGTGAACCACTGACATATGACTCTGCCCGCGCTACCGCCATAGATAACCTATAGCAATTCCCTGACACCATTGGCGTCATTGTTCCATCTTTACTAGCCAGTTTTTGAGAAACAGATTCCCATGTGTCATTGTCTCTAACAACTAAGCCCAAATAAGTTTCACCTTCATATGGTTCTTTACCTACTCCCCAGGAGTCCCCTGGGTGTATATCGGGTGCTGATTCCCTAGGGGAATGAATGGCTCCACAATCGAACCATCCTTTAATCTTATCCTTGCCCACTATGCTGCCAGCATTAGTCACCCCACCCCTTCTTGGCGTATCTTCAAAAGAAGGATTCTTTAATGAAATATTACTCATCTGAGAAAATGACAAAAAGAAAAAGCAGATAAAAAGCACGGAAAGTGAAAATCTCATAGTCAATGTTTAGTTTGTAATTAATTAAATGTGTTCTGCAAATCTAAACGAAATCTCCATTCAATTCATCTTCTTTCAGCCAGTCCCTTAACAAAACCTTATTCAAAAGAAGATTTATTCATTAAAAATCCCCCAACAAGTAATTAACTTATTGGAGGAATAATTTCAATCATTCGGTCTATATCACCAAGAACTATCGCTCAACCACTATTTTCTTAGTCGTCGAATGTGTTCCATTATTTAGTCGTACTAAGTAGACTCCATCATATAAAGTCTGTATATCAAAATATGCAATCGTGCTTCCTTTTGATATAGATTTAGATTCTACGATTTGACCACTTACGTTTATAAGATCTACTGTTATGTCATGTTCTACCAATGTATTGATCTGTACAGCAATCAAATCCGATGTGGGATTTGGAAAGATAGTTACGTCTGTACTATTCAAATCTAATTCATTCGTTGCTACAGTTCCTTCATACACAGTTGTTGCCTCATCTACTGAATTCACATCTCTTCTTTCAAAATTTCCATAAAAAGTGGGCCCAACTACATACGGATAGGTGGAATTCCAATTTCCATCCACTGTTGCGAAGTATGCATATGTCCCATTTGGATATTCTGGTGTCACACATTGTCTTCCATTATGAACATCAAGGTAATCATCCGTATCATGAGCTACCCATTCGTAATCTTCTCTAAAGTACCCTAGGAAATAGGTAGAGCTGATCACAGGACCATCTGCTACATCTGATCCATCGGCATGTGTTTCTCTTACTGTTATATTTCTTAGTTGGTATCCTGAATTCACTTTTACGACTCCTCCCGTTCCATCCGCATTGGCATATCCATATGCGCCATAAATAGGATAGCCATCATAAGCATAACCAATAAGTGGAGAGTGTGCTTCTGGATTGATGGCATAAAGACCATCTGCATCATACAAATTACAAATATCAGAAACCACTTCTATGTCAAGTTTGAATGCAGAAGGATTTTGGTGATGGTGATAATTTCCCATTGCTGGGTGTGCCTTCGAGCAATCGAACCCAGGTCTCTCAGCTGGGATTGCATCTCTGGTCCAATCGGTTTGAGCCATTGGTCCACCTGGACACGGGGCATTTCCTGGACCTCCGCAAAGTGCATTGGTATTAGGGTTCCAACCAACTCCGTCTCTGTAGTCAAAAAGTGAAACTCCATTTACGAAAATCCCAATATTCCCTCCTACTGTATTATCCAAATTACCATTGTTCGGTACAGGATTTAGTGGCATCTTATATATTGCATCCTGATCAGAAGCCTGAGAAGGATTACCATCAGAAAATGGTCCCGTAGGGTACGAAGGGATTCCTTTGGTATGTACAAAAACATAGTCATCAGAATATTCTATTTTTTGGCAATTGACAAGGATGTTATTTTCTATCGCAGTAGAATTACCTGACACATAATATGTACCGGTCTCCGTTGTGTTTTGTAGCCAAGATGAGATCGCTGGCGATAATTGTGCTTGTACAGTAAAACTGAAGATTGCACAAATCAAAAGGCTGGAAATTGTTTTCATGTTTTTAATTTAATAATTACGTTTCTACTTTGACAAGAAGATGAACCTATTCCTTCGCTAGGAAATGCTATTTTTTTTATTTCTCATGATAAATAAGACAAATTAGTGCTTAAATCATTACGCCTAACTTCCCGTAACCTTATCATTATTAACCTATTAATGGCAAAACTAATTACATCCATCTTGCTGAATATAGTTAAGAATACCTAGGCTTTCAACTTTAGTAGTATTCACAATTTTAAGTTCAGGGGTAATCAAAGTGATTTGACAATTCGCTGGGAAAGTAACATTGTCTAAATTTATAACAGAGCCAGCCCTAATCGTTAAGACACTTGGAAGTACTTTATTTTGTATACTTAATATGTCAGGGCAAAGGTATTCGTCAGCTCCAATATTTGGAAAATTGACATCTCGAAGATCTCCATCTATGTCATACATAACTTCAGGCACAATAACACCTTTATTTTGTGCACCCAAATATGAAAGATGCAAATCTGTATCCGACACATAACCTGGCTCTACAGAAATCGAATTGGCATCCACACCAGAAGCTGTCTGCCAATCTGTAAGTGTAGATCGATTGCCAGCCCAATATCCTAGAATAGGTCCTGAACTAAATAGATCATTATAATCTGAGGTGAGTATACCTGAAGGGGAGTTGTTGTAAAAACTTAAGCCGCCACCTTTATTGACCAACGCATTGTTGAGAATAGAGACATTATTGCTTGAGAATATAAATAACGCCCTCGCAAATGAAGCAGTAGCAGTAATATTGATACTATTGTGGTATAACTTCAAATACGTACCTGACAAAGAAATGCCATTTCCTCCTGATGTTCCTCCTACAGAAACAAAATTATTGGATATAAAACCTTGATTATCAATGCTCCCAAATGCCAGATTAAAATACATTCCAATACCGCCATTTGGATTTATTATTTCATTATTTGAAGCGGTAAAGCCATTTATAGAACGGTAAAGGTATAAGCCATAAAAATTGGTAAATGAAGTATTTGTGGTTACCGAATTTCCTGTGAATGTTGGTTTGTTTTGATTTCCAATATTGAACCCTCCAGCATAATTATTTACCGCTTGATTATTTTGAATTAAAGTGCCCGTTTCAGCGTTTGTATTAGAATTATTAGTCGCATAATAATACATAGCATAACTTCCATTTTCTATCAAATTAGAGATAAATATATTACTCGTATCTTTTGAAGATGGAGAGTATATGGCCGCATTTGCTGATGAAGATGTAGTATTTGCACCGATAAAATGATTATTCAAAAAGGTGTTGCAGTTGGCTTCATTTTTAATGGTCACAACGCTTTTCGTAGTACTCGTATTCTCGAATGTCAGATTTTGAAACACCATACCATCGGTACCATCTAGATTGAGGACTGAAAAGCTTGGGATTGTTGCCGCTGGAAATGCAATAACAACATCCGAGCTGTCTCCAGTTTCAGACTTGAAGGTAACCGGCAGAGTACAATCATTGCCTGGGAATACATCTAAATCAATGGCTTCATTATAGATTCCGCTTCGAATAGAGAAGGTCACAGCATCTACTATTCCCCCATTTACTAGAGCGTATGTAGCATCAGATATCAAAGAAAAATCAGGTGTAACTCCGCCAATGGTATAGTTTCCATCCAAGGACGTATAAATATTATCTACTGACAACGTATCATCACTATGATCTATGTCTAAGCCACCATTTGGACCTTCTACCCACGCTATAATTTCGTGACCAACGATGGGCATAAAATTATATGAGCCTACAATTACTGTATCTTTTTGACCTGTCATCAAAGACCCTGTCCAACTATAATCAGTCTGAATAACTCCATTCACCTCCCACTTTAAAGATGCAGAAGTAAGAAGTGCAGCTCCTGTATTTTGTACAGCCACTTCGACATCATAATTACCCGCAGAAAACGGAGCTAGAGGAATACTGATATAGGTGAGACCCGCATCATTACCCATTGGTACAAATTCGTCAGCTCCAATATCAGGAGGAGTCATTCTTAGCTCACCATCAATATCATTGGCTACATCTACTACTGTCATTCCAGCTCCATCAAGAAGTGCTTTATTTATATGTAAATCTTCATTAGATGTATATAATGGATCCGTAGACAACGAGGATACCTCTTGTTCACTTATTGTCTGGTATGCGATTAAATCCTCTATAGCGCCATTCCAATAGGCCAAAATACTTCCTGTGGTAAACAAGTTGTTATGGTCAAAGGTGTTTGTAGAAGATATGGTAGCGTGTTTGATTGCAGCTCCTCCTCCTGAATTGACAAAATTATTGTTCTTAACATCTAAATTATTACTGTTGTATAAAAAGATACCATTACTTAAAGGGTTTGAGTAGATATGAATGTTGTTGTGATAAAATTTTAAGTAGGAATTACCTGTATTATAGATTCCCGCTGTGCTACTACTATTTCCTCCTACAGCAATGAAATTATTAGAAATTAGACCTTCATTTCCCAAGCTGCCATCAGTATCAGAAAGGTAAAATCCAGATAGAGAGGTCGGAGCATCAACTTTATTGGCAGAAATCTCCAACCCTTGCCTTTGATAAATAAGTGAAAGTCCACGAAAACCAACGTTAGTAGAATTTGTGATGATTTCGTTATTTATAAATGTAAAATTGGATTGAAAATTAAAATAAGCTCCAAATGTATAATTATTCAAAAATGTACATCCCTCTACCTTTGTATCCGCTTCGAGGCTGCTTGCTCCTCTCATGTACATTCCGCGATTTCCATTTTCAAAAAGACTATTGGTAAAAGTATTATCACGGTCGTTAGTGACGGCAGAAGAGGATACAATGTCCCCACCACTGGTATTAGTAGTAATCACAGGGCCAATGAGATGGCAATTAATAATCGTGTTGCAATTGGCTTCATTATCCAACCTTAATACATTACCAGTGGCATATGTGTTCTCCAATGTCATGGATTGGAATTCAATACCGTCCGCTCCATTTAGGTATACCGTATAATTCGTTTGAGCATTGGCATAAGTCAATATTACATCTGAACTATCGCCTGTTTCTGATTGGAATATTACAGGAATAGTACAGCTAGATCCAATAAATTCATTGATTTCTATTTGTTCTTCATAAACTCCTGAGCGTACCATAAATCGAACCGTATCAGATACACCAATGCCATTAAGAAGGTTCACTGCATCTCCGAATGTATTAAAATCTGGGGTAAGTCCTCCAATCGTATAGTCCCCAGATAAGGACGCTTCTAAGTCTGAAATATAGATGGTGTCATTTTGCATTTGGCCATCAGGGTTGCCATTTGGCATTTCTGTCCAAATTTTGATATTGTAGGTTACTGAAGGTAAGAAATCATAACTGCCTATATTGACATCTATACTTTCGTTGGGCGGCAAACTGCCAGACCAATTATAGGTAGATTGAGCTACCTCATTTACTTCCCAGTACACATTTACTGACACAAGTTCTAATGCTCCAAAATTCGATATGGTGGTAATTACATTTTGAACTCCTGTAGAAAAAGGAATATTAGGATGGGATAATGCACTTATGCCTGCATCGTCATCTGGTGCGTCAAATTCGTCTGCACCTATATCTGGATTTAGTGTATCTCGAACCTCTCCATCTATATCCTCCAAAACTTCACTAAGTGGCGTGCCAGATTCATTTAAAAATGAGCTGATAAGATGTAAATCTGTATCCGAAATAAAATTAGGCTCTACAGAAATCGAATTGGCATCCACACCAGAAGCTGTCTGCCAATCTGTAA
>OJIO01000634.1_pt1 | contig 20743 bp, 16 predicted proteins | sample 1595621 | NCBI WGS metagenome assembly OJIO01 (sample SAMN05416776, study PRJEB24817) | seawater metagenome | isolation source: Sea water | place: Canada:Atlantic | collected 2013-07
AAGGCAAAAAACGTAGGCTATGCATCGCATAGGCGAGGCTTTTTAACGCAGAAGATGGGAAAAAGATCAAGCAGAATAATGTAACTTTATTATTGTTTCATTCCTAAACAAGAAATTTTTTTGTTACTACATTTTAAAACCAGCCTTAGCACTTACTTCTAACATACGGTCGATGCTAGCTACTCCTTTTTTGATTACCCAATCTTCTAGCACTACTTCTGGTAACTCATACTTCATAGATAAGTATAACTTCTCCATTGTGTTACGTTTCATATGAGGGCAGTCATTACAGGCACATGTATTATTTGGTGGTGCAGGTATAAATATCTTGCCAGGGCTCGCAAGCTCCATTTGATGCAGGATTCCTGACTCAGTTGCGACTATGAATTTTTTAGATTCATTTTCTTTTGTATATCGTAGTAACTGACTCGTACTCCCAATAAAATCAGCTCTATCTAATATGTGCTCCTCACATTCTGGGTGTGCTATGAATTTTGCATCTGGATTTGAGACTTGAAGTTTTGTGATCTTTTCATTTGAGAAAATCTCGTGTACCATGCATGCACCATTCCAAAGTACAAGGTCACGACCTGTCTTTTTCTGCAACCAAGCACCTAAGTTTTTATCTGGGGCAAAGATGATTCCTTTATCTTTTGGGATACTGTTGATAATAACTTCAGCATTAGAAGAAGTACAACATACGTCAGTAAGCGTCTTCAGTTCTGCAGTACAATTAATATAACTTACCACCACATGGTCAGGATATTTCTCTTTGAATTTTTTGAACAAGTGCGGAGGGCAACTATCTGCCAAAGAACAACCAGCCTTAAGATCTGGGAGAAGTACTTTTTTGTGAGGATTAAGCATTTTTGCAGTCTCAGCCATAAAGTGTACTCCCGCAAAGACAATCACTTCTGCATCCGTACTCACTGCTTTTTGTGACAATCCAAGACTATCGCCAATATAATCTGCAACATCCTGAATCTCTGATTCTTGATAGTAATGAGCTAAAACAATAGCGTTTTTCTCTTTTTTTAGCTTTTCTATTTCTGCTACTAGGTCTAGAGTCGGATCTACTTCTAGATCAAGAAACCCCTTACGGTTTAGTTTTTCAGTTGCCGTTGCCAATGCTGAGTTGCTCATATGTGTTTAATTGTGTTTATTTTAAAAGTCAAACGCTAATATAGAAAAGTTGTTTTATAACGGGAAGTGCATTTCAAAATGTCGCTCGATAAACAGAAACACTTTACGAAGCAATATAATTTCCAAAAAACAAATAATATCTATGAACCTAATTCAAGCGATAGCTTTGAATATGAAATGTTTGATGTTTAGGCAGATCTGCTACGGCAAAACATAGTTTTATAAGAAATTGATTTCGACCTGCCTTCCATTTATACCGCCTAATCATGTTCCGTTTGTATTTGATGTTCCCCCGATACGTCCTTTTTTGTCTTCTGTTATTTCATAGGTATCGATCCCAATAATACTATGGGGATCATCTTTTTTATAGCCTTTGAGATGGTATTTACCCGCAGATGGATTGTATGTACCCTTTACATATTCTTTAGCAGTTTTGCCAATCCTATTTTGATAATGATTTTCGCTAAATTTATTATTCTTATCGTATTGCACTACTTTCCAGAGAAAATATCCTTCAACCTTATTGCCTTCTTTTATTTTTAAAAATAAATCAAATTCGAATGAATATGTTGTGTTAATTTTAGTCCAAACACCAGTAAAAATTTTAGTTTGACCGAAAAGTGTTGTTGCGTTTAGTAGGATAATGAGAACGAGGAATCTTTTCATATCGCGTCTTTTTTTACTAAAACTAATCTCCTCTTTGATTCCCTATATCTGTTTGATAGTCAATATTTTCAAGTAATTATATTTTGTAATTGCTATTAAATTATAGATTCTTCATTTCTAATACGTTTTCTTGTAGTAAGGACATTCAAGACAATAGTCTTTTTCTAGACAAATAAAATCAGCTCACACACATCATAAATCAACAATAATCGTTTATAAATTATAATGTATCAGTCATAGGGTGTCTGTTATATATAAATTTGCCTTGTCAGTGATTTTCTCAGACAAGGCATTTTTGCGTCTTATCATTATATCAATTAAAAGAAGTCTTTTCGAAAGTCACACAGTTCTTTTTATCTCTAATATGTGAAGTCTGAGAAAAAATAGATAAATTAGGGTTTAACTATTTCGACCAAATACAATTATTATATGTTAGTTACAACAAATGCCAGTGCGGTACAGGGTGTAGAAGCTCGGACAATCACAGTAGAAGTGAATGCCGGAGGTACTGTGCCACAAGGAAGTTCTTATTATACTATGGTGGGGTTACCGGATAGTGCCGTGAGAGAAGGGTTTAGCAGGATAGAAGCAGCAACAAAAAACATTGGCTACAAAGTAATGCGTTTGAAGCTGATCGTTAATCTTGCCCCTGCAGATATTAAAAAACAAGGTTCTTCTTATGATTTACCCCTTGCCTTAGCATCTTTAGCCGCTACAAAACAGATATCAGCTCCGGACTTGGATAAATATGTTATCATGGGAGAATTAGCCCTTGACGGAAGTCTCAGGCCTATCAAGGGAGCATTATCTATTGCTATTCAGGCGAGAAAAGAGAAATTCAAAGGGTTTATTCTGCCAAAACAAAATGCTAGAGAAGCTGCTATCGTCAATGATCTTGATGTATACGGGATCGAAAATTTAAGAGAAGCTGTGGATTTCTTCGAAGGCGTAGGGGATTTAAAGCCAATGGAACATAATACAAGGGAGGAATTTGAAGACAATGAGATAAAATATACGGTCGATTTCAGTGATGTAAAAGGTCAAGAAAATATAAAAAGGGCATTAGAAATAGCTGCCGCAGGTGGTCACAATGTTATCCTCATCGGTCCTCCTGGCGCAGGTAAGACCATGCTTGCCAGAAGACTGCCAACAATTCTACCGCCTCTTAATCTTTTTGAAGCACTTGATACCACCAAGATTCATTCTGTAGCGGGAGTCTTGCCTTCTAATTCTGCCTTAGTATCGTCTCGACCGTTCCGATCACCCCACCACACTATTAGCGATGTAGCACTAGTCGGTGGAGGATCTAATCCTAATCCTGGAGAAATTTCCTTGGCACACAATGGCGTTTTGTTTTTGGATGAATTGCCAGAATTCAAAAGATCAGTGCTTGAGGTACTCCGTCAACCGATGGAGGAGAGGAAAGTGACAATCTCTAGAGCAAGAATTTCTGTAGATTATCCTGCCAGTTTTATGCTAGTAGCAAGTATGAACCCGTGTCCATGTGGATTTTATAATCATCCAGAGAAGGACTGTGTTTGTGGACCAGGAGTAGTGAAAAAATATCTTGCCAAAGTATCTGGACCGCTATTGGATAGGATCGATCTACATGTAGAAGTAACTCCTGTTTCTTATGATGAATTGGCAAGTTCAGAATTCAAAAGTGAGACCAGTGCAAAAGTGACAGAACGTGTTGTAAAAGCAAGAGAAATTCAAAACAAGAGATTCGAAAAGTATTCAGATATCAATAGTAATGCTCTTATGCCGAGCAGAATGGTAAGAGAAGTATGCGAATTAACCAAACCTGGTTCTGTTCTACTCAAAACAGCAATGGAAAAACTTCAACTTTCAGCTCGTGCATATGATCGGATACTCAAAGTTGCTCGTACGTGCGCTGACCTAGGTGGATCTGAGAATATAAAGATTGAGCATCTTGCGGAAGCGATTCAGTATAGAAGTCTTGATCGTGAAGGTTGGGCAGGTTGATTCCTTGGGATATGATACTAATTAAAAGCACATGGTTATAAACAATTCCTTACTGTAATTAAGGAATGAATCAATAATAAAGGTACATCCTAAGGTTGCATCATTTACAAACTATCTACATCAATTCCATCCTTGAACATTTCCCAAACTGGATTTCTTTCTCTCATTTTGGCTACTCCCGTTTTTACTAAATCGATAGCCCGTTCTATTTCTTCTTCAGTAGTAAATCTACCAAGACTAAACCGAATAGAACTATGCGCCATATCTTCTCCTATACCAAGCGCCATCAATACATGTGATGGGTCGATTGATGCCGACGTACATGCGGAACCTGATGCCAAAGCTATACTTTGGTTGAAAGTAGACATAAGACCCTCTCCTTCGACATATTTGAAAGCAAGATTTGTCACGTGAGGAAGTCTGTTTTCAACATCACCGTTGATATAAGTTTCTTCTATCATTAACAGTTCTGACTCTAGTCTATCTCTGAGGACTGCCAATCTTTCTGCTTCAGTTTCAAGTTCGTCTTTTGCTATTTGAGCGGCAGCACCAAAACCTACTATTCCAGGTACATTCAATGTTCCAGATCGCATTTCTCTTTCATGACCACCACCATTTATTTGTTCGGTTACTTTTACCCTTGGGTTTTTACTACTAACGTATAAAGCTCCGACCCCTTTAGGGCCATACATTTTGTGTGCTGCGAATGCCATAAGGTGTACTCCTATTTCTTTAGGATTTACATGAATTTTACCCACAGCCTGAGTAGCATCACTCATGAATAATACCCCTTTGCGTTGGCATATTTCTCCGATGGCTTTCATGGGTTGTATTACACCGATCTCATTATTGGCCCACATGATAGATACAAGAATTGTTTTGTCAGTAATTGCATTTTCTAATTCCTCAAGGTTCACCATGCCCCTTTCATTGACATCCAAATATGTAACTTCTCCTCCGATTTTTTCTATCTTCTCACAGGTGTCTAATACCGCTTTATGCTCTGATTTCAAAGTAATGATATGATTGCCAGACCTATGGTACATTTCGAATATACCTTTGAGAGCAAGGTTGTCAGATTCCGTTGCCCCACTCGTAAAAACAATCTCTTTTGGTTCTACTTGAATGAGATCTGCGACCTGCTGACGTGCTATTTTTACAGCTTCTTCAGCTTGCCAGCCAAAAGGGTGGCTTCGACTTGCAGCATTCCCAGGAATTTCATAGAAGTAGGGCAACATCTTATCTACAACTCTAGGGTCCGTAGGTGTAGTAGCATTATAATCGAGGTATATTAAGTTGTTTTGCTTCATATTTATAAAGTAAAAGTAAACACAAAAAATCAACCTTTTTTGTATTTTGGAAACTACGATCAAAAAAATGTATATGAAACTCCGATGACTGAACTTTAGAGACCAGAGGAAATAATTAAGATCATTGGTTAGTTTTTATTCCAATTCAAACCAGAATTGAAATTTGTGCCCTTAAATTTTTATTTTTTAAGATGCCGAGAAAAAGCTACAGACACCCAAGGAGATGATAGAATCGTGGCTTTAAAAACATTTTGTAGAAATGTGGAAAACACGATTAAACATAAATCGTTGATTATTACAAAAAAATAAAATTTTAAACATATGAAAAATTTGATAATTCTATTGGTTCTCTTTATTTTCAGTTGTAATCCTGCCAAAAAAGGAGATGTAAGTCATCAAGCAGAATCCAATGCATACCTAGATAATACTGGGAAGGACGATCAGTTAACAGGCGGTATTAAGATGATAAAAATAAATACGCCAAAAGGGGATTTTAAAGTATGGACGAAGCGAGTTGGAAATAATCCAACTAAGAAAGTATTGCTTCTACATGGAGGCCCAGGAATGACACATGAGATCTATGAATGTTTCGATGGATATTTCCCTCAAGAAAATATTGAGTATTACTACTATGATCAATTGGGTTCTTACTATAGTGATCAGCCTGATGATTTAAGTCTATGGGATCTACCACGATTTGTAGAAGAAGTAGAGCAAGTAAGAATAGCACTCGGCTTAGATAAAGACAATTTTTATCTATATGGACAATCATGGGGCGGGATTCTTGCAATGGAATATGCCCTTAAATATCAGGACAACCTTAAAGGATTAGTAATATCAAATATGATGGCCTCCATTCCAGATTACATGAAGTACTCTGATGAAGTGCTTGCACCAAAACTACCTCCTGAGGTACTTGCCGAAATTATGGAATATGAAAATGCAGAAGACTATAGCAATGAACGTTATATGGAACTTGTAGTCAATCATTATTATACGAGACACATATTAAGAATGGATCCAGAGAAGTGGCCCGATCCGATCAACAGGGGATTCAAGCATCTTAACCCTGATGTATATGTAACCATGCAAGGACCAAGTGAGTTCGGAGTAAAAGGGGATGCTACCCTTAAAGCCTGGGATGTAAAAGATCAACTGCATAAAATAAAAGTACCTACCCTAACGATAGGTGCCGAATATGATACCATGGATCCGAAACACATGGAATGGATATCAAATGAAGTGAAAAATGGTAGATACTTACACTGTCCAAACGGAAGTCACCTATGCCAGTTTGATGATCAGAAGAATTTTTTCAAAGGATTGACTAAGTTTATAAAAGATGTGGATAATGGGGTGTTCTAAACAAATCGTTTATAAAAAATATTCTCAGAAATGGATTTAAAAACTTCTGCTAATATAGAAATAGCTAGAAACTATATTGACCTTTTGGAGAAAGGAGATATTAGGGGTGTTATTTCGTTATTTTCTAATTCAGGAGTAGTCCATTCTCCAATCTATGGGAAAAAGACCGCTATTGATTTTTATACTGACCTTGCTGCAGATACCACTGACTCTAAATTAACCCTCAATGGTATATTCGAAGAACCTAACTCGAGTCGAGTAGCACTCTATTTCAATTATGAGTGGACATTAAAAAATGGTGAGATAGTTAATTTTGACGTTGTTGATATTATTGTTTTTGATGATGAGGGAAAGATATCAGAGCTACGCATTATTTATGATACGGTTCAAAGTAGAGGAATGGTGAACAGTTTAGATGAATTAAAAAAGGAGTAGTTACACACAACAAGCATCATAACTGCCAATAATGACTGACTCGTCAGAGTCTAAAAACTAAAAATGGCCACCCTTTTCACAAAAGGCGACCATTCATATTTTCTAATAATTTATAATTATTATTGCGGCTCAGAAACTGGTCTAGGCAATTGTACCCAAACGTCATCTCCAGCTCTGTCAATAGGAAGTTCTGCCAACTTACCCAATCTTCTCATATCTATCCATCTGTGACCTTCTCCGAATAGAGAATATCTCCTTTGGTATAGTACTTCATTGATAAGGTCGGCATCTGTTGTTCCACCAGCATAATCAGCTACACCATTGTTAGCTCTGATCGTATTGATGATAGATACTGCTGTACCATTATCAGATCCGATATTAGCTTCTGCATTGATCAACATCAATTCTGCTTTTGTGATATAAGGTACAAAGTCTCCATTTGTTTTGTAAACCCATACATCATATGAACCACTAAGTCCATCAAGTGTCAATGTGTCTCTTGCTTGTACTTTTGATAATCTTGCATCTCCAGCTTCTGCATCAGTAGTAAATGTAGGATGCGCTATAATAGCATCCGCTTGTCCAGGTACTCTGAATAAGTTATTTAAGAAGTCTCCACCCGCCGAAGAATAGAATCTAGCTGGATTAGACACATCGTCCATCATAAATGAACCTGCCAATCTTGAAGCAGCATCTGAATTATTTCCTTGATACAAAGCTATTCTTGCACTCAAAGCTCTATTGAACTTAGCAAATGTAGCTGGAGTATTATAGTCAGCCATAGCAGATGAAAGATTAAAAGAAAATTCAGATCCATTTAAGTCGCCATTCGCTTCATCTAATAATGCTAGTATATCCGCCAATGCCTCATTATAAGATCTAAATGCACCTAAATTATCAATATCCGACACATCTGTTCTAATACCATTTTCATATTGCAAGTTTGCTGCAAGACTTAATTCATATGCTTGGAATGTTTTAGCAAATCCTTGGTAACCTTTTAATTCCGTTGGTGTAATACTAGAAGAATTAGTCGCCGCATCAATAAGCACGTTTAAGTTTTTTACATTTCTGTACCTACCAAAATAAGGTCTAGTGCCATAAAATCCAGCATTATCAAGCATTGCATCTCCTTTACCTAACAGCTCACCTGTATATCTTGGATCAGATCCTGTGAAGAAGTAATACTCTCTACCGATTATAGATGCTACGTCATAGTAAAAACCAATTTCTTGTCTTAGTAAATCTTCAGATCCTGTGACAAGTGTTTGTAATTCACTTTTGTTTGCATCTAATAGTACTCCCTCGATACTAGGCCCATTAGGATTTGGTAACTCATCTATGTTACAACTGCTTATTGAAAATGCAAAAGCAACTAAAAATATATATTTTATTTGTTTCATTTCTTTTTATTTATACTTTATTAAAATTCTGCTATAACATGGAAATCAAATCTCTTAGATGATGGAAACGGCAATACTTCTACACCTGTAGATAATCCACCACCACCAAAGTTTGATACTTCAGGGTCATAACTGTTATAGTCGAATATATTGATCAAGTTGTTTCCAGAAAATCCTATTTTAAGAGATCTTGTACCTGGTATTAAATCAGCTGGAAGAGTATAGTATAATCCTATTTCTCTTAATCTAATATAACTTGCATCTTCTACATATGGGTCTGTATTTGCACCCAATTGAGATAATCTATATGGTCCATTTTCCAATTCACCTGAAGGATCAAGACCCATATCATCAAAATCATGAGTAGTATTGTTCAAGTCAAATAAAAGAGTAGAAAGGTTGATGTTAGATCCGCCTTTTTTCCAGTGCCACACAAAACTAAGATCAAAGTTGTTGTATCTTAAATTATTCATCCATGATAATTGGAAGTCTGGTTCTGCATTTCCGAATACTTGAAGTGTTGGAGCTCCGTCACCATTCAATGTTACTGTCGGGTCACTTCCTACACCAATGATAGTAGTAGGACTAAATCCTTCTTTTACCATGAAATTTCCTAAGAAATCCGCAAAACCACCAAGTGTAAATGCGGGTACATCAAGCTTTGTTACTTCTGCTGTGTTTTTCCAAAAACTAAATCTAGATCCCAAAGTAACACTTTCAGTATTAATCAATCCAAGGTTCAAACCTATCTCAACTCCTCTGTTTTCTAGCGAAGCAGCATTCGTTACTTGACTAGCAAATCCTGAAGATGCAGGAACATCAGCATTTAATAATAAATCAGTTACTGACTTGATGTAATACGTTACATCCATTGAGTATCTGTTGTTAATCTCAAAATCAGCACCGAATTCTAATTCTTTTTGTCTTTCTGGGCCTACTGCTGAGTTACCTAATAATGAAGGTACAGCTACACCAGCTAAACCATTCACTATTGACGAACCTAAGATAGTAGATTTAGCACCGAATTGGGCAAAGTTACCAGACTCACCATATGCAGCTCTTACTTTCAATTGAGAAAATGGCCCTACTGACTCCAATAAATTATGAAGATTCACAGCAAGGTTTGCTTTAGGATAGTAGTATAGTTTGTTAACATCACTATTGTTTGATGATTTATCTCCTCTTAATCCTACAGTAGCTAGAAACTTATCATCAAAATTCAACTCTTCTTGTACGAAGAATCCTTTATCTTGTTGGATACGTCTATCTTGAGTCACATTTCTATTACCTGCTTGATCAAGGTTAGTTTGTGCACCAATTAAGTTAGATGCTTCTCCTAAGATGATATCTCTGTTAAAGTCTTCTTGGGTAACACCCGCAGAGGTTGTAAACGAAAGACCATTGCTGCCATAATAGTTGTGAACTAACAAAGCTGCAACATTTGAATTTAAGTTCTTAGCAAATCCTTGAACTGATACTCCATTAAGTCCAGCACCATCTCTTTGGAACTGAAGTGAATTAGGGAAAATAGCCTTTGTATTAAGATTATAAAAATCGGCACCTCCTCTAAATACCGCTTTCAATGTTTGATTTTCTTTTGTAAAAATCTTCGCTGTTAATTGACCACCACCTATAAACCTGTTGACAGATTCATTGTTTGTGATTTGCTCTGCCGTTTCTAAAAAATTAGACGGTGCATACGGATTAGCTGGAAAAAGACCAGTAGCTGGGTCGGCTTGTAAATTTGCAAATCCAGGAGTAGATGAGAAAGATACACCCATAGTAGTACCAGAATTATCATTATTGAAAAATCCTCTGTCGGCACTTGAATTTACATAGTTAGTCGTCATAGAGATATCAAATACATCTGATAGTTTATGATTAACATTCAATCTTACTGAAGTCTTTTTGTACCCAGTATTAGATACGATTCCATCTTCATTTTTATAAGAAGCACCTGCGTAGAATTGTGTTTTTTCACTACCCCCTGACACACTTACTTTAGTATTATATAATGCTGCTTTGTTTCCATAAAGAAGATCTTCATAGTTAGTAACACCATTATTTCTAAAATCTTCGATGTTTCCAGCGAAGTTACTTCCTAGTACTCTTTCTTCAGTCCAATCTCTTACACCTAGTTTTTTAAGTTGAGATGCTTGACCAATAGATTGTGATACTCTTACCATCGTTTCTCCGGCTTCACCTTTTTTAGTAGTTATGATTACAACACCACCCGCTGCTCTCGATCCGTAAATAGCGGCTGCAGATGCCCCTTTTAAGATTTCGATTGACTCGATATCCGCTGGGTCTAAATCCGATAACCTGTTAGATGGATTATCCTGATTAGATGTACTTCCTCCACTTGATGCAGCAGATACAATGTTCAATCCTGAAGGGATACTAGAGTTATCCATATAAACACCATCAAGGATAATCAATGGTTGAGAAGATCCACTTATAGAGGTTGTACCTCTTAATTTGAATGCTAATCCACCACCTGGTGCTCCAGATGCAGCTTTGATTTCAGCACCTTTAAATTTTCCATAAAGCGCAGACCCTACAGAAGCTGGAGCAGCTATTCCTGTAAGTTCAGCAGCATCTATCTTTGCAACTGAGTTGGCTAAGTTTTTACGCTTCACTGAAGTAGCAAGACCAGTGATGACTATTTCGTCCATTTGATTAATATCTTCTGACATTACTATTGAGCCAAAATTTCCTTCCGCTATGTTGATCTCCTGAGTCAGATACCCTAGATAAGAAATCTCTAAGGTTGTTGCTCCTGGAGGTGCAATAAGAGAAAATCCACCATCGATATCAGTAATCGTACCAACAGTTGTTCCTTTTACGATTACATTGGCACCAATGACTGCGTCACCAGCTGTGTCAGTTATTACACCTGCGATATTCTGCTGTGAGAATGCAAATGACTGGCATAGAATCACCAGCAAGGCTGACAACCCTAAATTTGTAAACATTTTTTTCATTAAAATTTTATTTAGTTAAGTAAAATAGTCCGTTTTCAAAGCTGAAAACAATAAATAGTAATGTAATATGTTAAAAAAAAGCCGAATTCAAGTCTAAAATCAAAATTTTCTAGCTTTTCTATTTCAGAATATCAATCGTCTGACATATTAAGAAAACGACCAAATAAACGAAATTGACACACTTAACTATACCTTTATCTTCATTACCGTATATTGCACTTTATGAGCTCAATTATTAAAAATGTTGTAGGAATGTTTATGATATCCTTATGGTGTATAAGTTTTATCAATGCACAATGGTCTTCTGATTTTTCGGAAACTAGTCTTACAGAATGGACTGGCGATGTTGACCAATTCATCATCAATGAAGATGGACAGCTGCAATTAAATGCTCCAGATGCAGGTGAAACCACTCTTTTCAGACAAAGCCAAATAAGCGATGATACCATAAGCATTGGTCTATATCACAAGTTAGATTTTAGCCCATCTGACAATAATCGATCTACGATCTACTTAGCATTAGATAATCAAGATATTACTATTGCGAGCGGTTATTATATCCAGATCGGTGAAAACGGATCTGACGATGCTCTAAAGTTCTATTACCTTAATAATGGCTCAGCAGAACAAATCGGCACAGCCACTATGGGAGCTCTGGCTGATGAACCCGCAGTTGTGACTTTAGGTATTGATGTGTATCCAAGTGGATTATGGTCAATCAAAACCAATTATGATGGATTAGAATCTACTTCTCTTGACGTAGAATTTATGGATGATAGATTTTCATTTTCTGACTCACAGTTTTTTGGAATAGCCTGCAAATTTAGTGCATCTAGAGCGGACAAATTCTTCTATGATGATATGTTTCTTAAAGCATTCGAAGTGGATCGAACTCCGCCTACAGTAATTGAAGCCAAAGCATTAAGTGTAAATCAGATACTAATAAAATTTGACGAACCAGTAGAACCTTCCAACGCTCTCAATGTAAACAACTATATTGTTGATAACGGGGTGGGGAATCCATCCGCAGTTGGCCTTTCGGGAAGTTTTGGCAATGAATACTTACTACAATTTGCTACAGATTTTGCTTCTGAAATAGAATATACTATGACTGCATCGGGCATAAATGACTTGAATGGAAATCTTATGGCTGGTTTCTCTTATGTGTTTAATGTGCCAAGTATGCCGATCAAGGGTGATCTTTTATTAAGTGAAATATTGTTCGACCCCTATATTGCAGGAGAGGACTTTATCGAATTGTACAATACATCAGACAAGTTTCTAGATTTACAAGGATTAGTCATCTCAAATACACAAAATGAAATGATGCAGATCGTTTCTTCAAATCTCTCGATCTCTCCTAAAGGATATATTGCACTTACAGAAGATGCTGATTTCTTAGTCCAAGAATATAAACCTGATAGTGATGCAAATATTATCACTTCTGAATTGCCAGCATTTAATAATGATGAAGGTAATGTTACAATTACCACAGTAGATGGATTTGTATTGGACTTCTTCGACTATACTGAGGATTTGCATTTCCAGCTTATCGACGATACTGAAGGAGTAAGCTTGGAAAGAATAAGTTTTGAAGTAGAAACAAATGATGAACGAAATTGGCAATCTGCTTCTCAGAGTTCAAGATTCGCTACCCCAGGCTATAAAAACTCAGGAGAAATAACTATTAATCCAGGGGACGAGATGTTTACTATTCTCGCAGAGACGTTCTCTCCAGATCAAGATGGAACAGATGACTTGATGATCCTCAACTATAACCTTGACAAATCTGGTTTTGTAGCAAATATTGCTATTCATGATGCCGTTGGGTTCAAGATTAAAGACCTTTCTCAAAACGAATTCTTATCCACTCAGGGAATTATAACTTGGGACGGAACAGACGCTGAAGGTAACATTTCTGACCTTGGTATATACATAGTAGTAGGTCAGGTTTTTCATCCAGATGGCGATATACTAAATTTTAAAAAAACTGCAGTTTTAGCAGGGTTCATAGATTAAGAGATTGCTAAATTTGTACAATACTCATGCGAATTTGATAAATTCGTTACTTTTCAGTGATAAACCGTCTATAGAAAGTTATAAATAACTTTATAGCAAGTGGTAACAATATGACGCAACAACAAAAAAACACAATACTTCAATCTACCGTAGCTATGGTCCTCATAGTGGGTACTGGTATTGTGATGTTGTCATCACAAGTTCCATTGATAAGGCTTATATCCGAATATTCAGTGCATATTATGCTAGGAATGTTAGGATTCAGTTTATTGGCTTTGCTTTTTGATAAAAGTAAGATCATGTTTGCTGGGTTAGCGTGTACAGCCGCTCTTTGCATCTTTCTTAAAGATGCTTCAAATAATACGCTCAAGCTACCTCAAGAAAACACAAAAGCTAAACTCAATATTGCTCACATCAACTTGAGCAACATCACATTCGAATTTAAGGAATTGAGAACTTTATTAAATGAAGAAAAAATAGATTTAGTTTCTTTCCAAGAATTGACTCCATTTTGGAACGAGGTGCTGCATAATCTACTCCAGGTTGATTTTCCTTTTTCAAAATCAGAAGTCCGAATCGATCCATACGGCATGGCTCTTTTTAGCAGGGTTCCATTCAAAAATTCAGGGTCATTCAAATGCATGGACAAACCTAACTTAAAGTTAACTATCGAAATAGATGGTAAAGAATTCCAGGTGATCTCGTCTTATTTGACTCCTGCTCTAGATCAAAAAAGTATAGAAGCAGCTTCTACTCAACTAACCAGGATCGCAGAAGAAATTAAAAAATCTGAACATCCATTGATCGCTCTTGGTGAATTCAACATGGTATATTGGACAAATGAAATTCGAGAATTTAGAAGCGATACTAAATTGACTAATTCTAGGCGCGGTCTATCCGATGGGAATCTACGTGTTCCTTATGATCATATCTTTTTCTCTGAAGGGCTAGAGTGCACAGAATTCAAAGAAATAAAAGATGATGAGCAAAATTATATTGGGATCATGGGTAGGTACCAACTCCGAGATATGGAAGATGATTCAAAACTTAGCTCCATCATCAAGTAGTCCATCTGGATTATGTTGTCCTTTCGATATAACTAATGCTAATCACCTTAATATTTTTTATACCGCACGAATAATCAAAATTATAGGAAATACTTACATCTAAATTCGTACACACAGCACATTGACCAATAGACACTATATTATTTTACCGCTGCGATGCAACCCTTCATAATCTTTTCCGTCATTAACATGAAAACAAACTAACCTCATTCAACTTAACGCTAAATTGATTGAGTTTATTTTTGAGTATTGAGTTTGTAAGAACTATGTATCTTGTGAATGTTAGATATTCGAAAAATAACTACCATTAATACTACTAATTGGAACAACTGAACTTTCAGCGAGAGCTCGTAGAACGATGTATTGAAGGCGATCGAAATGCCCAATACAATCTATATAGAATGTATTCTAAAGGAATGTATAATATCTGTCTACGTATGCTCAACAATAGTATGGAAGCAGAAGATGTGCTACAAGAATCCTTTATGGATGTATACAGAAAGCTGCATACCTATAAATTTGAATCAACCCCCGGGGCTTGGATAAAACGAATTGTGGTTAATAACTGTATCAATAAACTTCGAAAGAAAAAACTGCACATCGAAGAAATAGAGGAAGGCCGATATGTAGCAGATGTGATACACGAAAAAGAAGACTACAAATACGAAGTGAAAAAGATAAAAAAGGCAATGTCTGCTTTACCTGATGGATATAGAGCAATTTTTTCATTGTATGCAATGGAAGGGTACGACCACCAGGAGATAGCACAAATAATGAATATCTCTGAATCTACTTCTAAATCTCAATATAGCAGAGCAAAAAAGAAGATAAGAGAACTGATGAGTTCTTAGGAATGATACATTAATAAAGTACGTTTTTATGTGGTGATATTTATTCATTCTTCAAGGCAAAAAACGTAGGCAATGCAGCGCATAGGCGAGGCTTTTTAACGCAGAAGATGGGAAAAAGATCAAGCAGAAGAATGTAACTTTATTATTGTTTCATTCCTTACTAATATATAAAGCATGAAAGAAAAAAAATTAGAACAGTTTTTGGCAGACCATAGGCAGGAGTTCGATTCTGAAAGTCCACCACCTATGATTTGGATGAATCTTGATAAAGAGCTAGCAAATAATAGAAAGGCCGTGAAATCTACGATAGTACACGATCTTAAGCAGACTAACATTATTCGTGTGATGCAGGTAGCGGCTATGTTTGTAGTTGTGATGGGAGTAGGTCTTCTCATAGGCTTAGAGATCAACAAAAGCGGTAATTCATATAACAATCCTCATCTCGATGAATTTGTCGAAGTAGAAAGACACTACAATAATAAAATAGACAATATGTGGGCGACAGTAAAATCCACAGGAATAGAGGAAACTGAAGATGTAGAAGAGGATTTAAAATCTCTTGATGCAGTATATAACGAACTGAAAGAAGAACTACTTAAAGGCAAAGGAAGCAATACTAACGAAGTAGTAAATTCAATGATACATAATTACAGATCAAAAATAGATATCCTAGAGACCGTATTAAACAAAACAAATCAACCGAACCAACTAAATATTGAAGATGACAAAGTGGAAATTTAAAATAAGCACATTCTTACTGTTTTTTCTTTTTGGAAGCTCAATAGCATCCGCTAATCCGACAGTAAAAAAACAACTGACTAAAGAAATACACAAGTCTTTTGATGTAGATTCTGATGCTCTATTAGGAGTACATAACAAGTATGGAAACATCAAAATCACTACCTGGAATAGAAACACTATAGATGTAGATGTACTTATTAAAGTCAAAACTGCCAGTGAATCCAAAGGTCAAACATTCCTTGAAGGTATAAATATTGATTTCTCAGCGAGTAGCTCGAAAGTAGGAATGAAAACAGTCTATCCCGATCAGGAAAACAGTTCTTGGTGGAGTAGTTGGTGGAGCAATAGCAATAATATAGATTTCGAAGTACACTATGTTATTAAAGCCCCAGAAGGTATAAGCTCTAAATTGATAAATAAGTATGGTTCGATCTCTCAAGCTAGTATTGATGGTTCGTCAGAAGTGACTAATAAATATGGAGATATATTTTTTGATAATGTTGGTGGAAATGTCACTCTAAATCTTGGCTATGGAAAGGCTAAGATAGTTGAAGCAAAAAATGTGAATATCGAAATCAAAAATAGCAAACTAAGTATAGGATCTTGTGATGATATAAGAATGACATCAAAATATTCTGATTTTAATTTTGGCACGTGTGGTAATATGACATTAGAGACCAAATATGACGAATTTAAAATAGAGTCCGCTGGAGAAATCGTAAATAATGGAAAGTACGACAACTTCAAAATCGGAGAGGCAGAGAGTTTCATCATAGAAACAAAAAATACAACTGTTAGTATTAAAAAACTAAACAAAAAGTGTAAGGTAGAAATGAAGTATGGTAGTGTTCATGTAGAATCTACAGGACCTGATCTCGAATTAATATCTATTGAATCTAAACATACTGACTATAAGTTTGGAATCGATTCAGATTTTCACTTGACGTTCTTAGGAGACTACTCTAATTTATCGATTGGTGTTCCTTATGAAAAGTATCATTCCGATAAAGACGGAAACGATCTTAATGTAAAAGCATATAGAGGAAGCAAAAATGCTAAACTTAAGATAAGTGCAGATCTAAAATATGGTGGTTTAAAAATCATAGAAAACAAATAAGCCTACTTGTTTTCGTTTATACATCTAAACGCATAAGCTGGGGGTACATTAAGAAAAACAAAGTGCGTTTCTAGATTTCCAAAAACACCTTCATATAAAGAGGTAAGTGTTTTTGCGTAATGCAGTTGCATATAACTTTTCCCATTTTTAAGATTTTTTTTGCAAAGTCCTAGAATTTTCTTTGCTAATTCTTCCGGTAATACTATATATGGTAGAGCAGATACTATGCTATCAAAAATCTCTATTTCATGTTCAGCCATGTATCTCTCCATGTTCTCAGCACTATCATTGATAGGAAAAAATCTAGGGTCTTTAATTTTTAAGAGATTTTCATACATATTGGGATTGATTTCAAAAGCTAAAAGCTTACCGTTAGGGTGCATTCTATCCAATATCCTTTGAGTAATTGCCCCATCCCCAGATCCTAGTTCAAGTATATACCTATCTTCTGATAAGATAAAGCTAGTAATCTTTTCACTTAAAGCCTTTCCGCTTCTGATTACTGTGCCTACTTCTCTAAAGTTCCTAATGGCTTCAAGCAAAAATTTAAATCTACTCATTTGGGTTTATTCTATTAACGATGCCAAACATACGGATTTACATATATATCTAAGATAGATGGAAGCTTTTATATAAAGACGATTACTATTGTAAGAAAAATATTATAGTCCACGACTATCCTGAATACAATATATAATATCAATTTATTACAAATAAGAACATTTATTCTACCATCCCCCTAATTTTTATAGGGTATACTCTCTAAATTATACAATTTATATATCTTTGCCCCTACAAATTTATCAATTTCATCAAAAAAAAGTAAAATGTCTACTATTAGGTTCAATGCGTTAAATGAAACACTTAAGCGTAAACCAGTTCAGGTTCAGGAAATATCAGCTAAAAGAAGTGATCTTTTTGGGAATAAAGTTTTTTCTCTTGAGACTTGCAGACAATATATGCCAAAAGATGCTTATAAAGCTATCAAGAATGCAACAAAGCATGGAGATAAAATAGATAGAAAAGTAGCGGATCAGATTGCTTCGGGTATGAAAGCATGGGCTCATGAAAAAGGAGCTACCCATTATACACATTGGTTCCAGCCATTGACCGGTATTACTGCAGAGAAGCATGATGCCTTTTTCGAACCAATTGGGGATGGACAAGCTATGGAGAGATTCGATGGTTCACAATTAGTTCAACAAGAACCAGATGCATCTTCATTCCCTAACGGGGGATTGAGAAATACATTCGAGGCGAGAGGGTATACTGCTTGGGATCCTACATCTCCTGCTTTTGTAATGGGTTCTACATTATGCATACCTACAATCTTCGTTTCTTACACTGGAGAAGCATTAGATAATAAGACACCATTGCTAAGAGCACTTCAATCAATTGATGCTTCAGCAACTGCTATTGCTAAATACTTTGATAAAAACGTAACTAAAGTTATAACGACATTAGGTTGGGAACAAGAGTTTTTCTTGATCGACAGTGCATTGGCAGATTCTAGACCAGACCTTATGATGACAGGCCGTACTTTATTAGGCCATTCTCCTGCAAAAGGTCAGCAGTTAGATGATCACTATTTTGGATCTATTCCTATGAGAGCAATGGGATTTTTGAGAGAATTAGAGTTGGAGTGCATCCAACTTGGAATTCCCGTAAAAACAAGACATAACGAGGTAGCACCAAATCAATTTGAGATTGCTCCATTATTCGAAGAAGCAAACCTTGCAGTAGATCACAATTCCCTATTGATGGATGTGATGGAGAAAGTAGCTCAGAATCACAACTTTAGGGTATTGTTTCATGAGAAACCATTCGCTGGTATCAATGGATCTGGAAAACATAACAATTGGTCACTTGCTACAGATACTGGAGTAAATCTTTTAGCTCCTGGTAAAACACCAATGAGTAACCTCCAGTTTTTGACATTCTTTATCAATACAATAATGGCTATAGATACACATGCAGATCTATTAAGAGCATCTATCGCTAGTGCAAGTAATGATCATAGACTTGGTGCGAATGAAGCACCACCAGCAATTATATCTGTATTCATTGGAGAGCAATTGACCGCTGTATTGGATAATCTTGAGAAAGTATCAAAAGGAAAATTAACTCCTGAAGAAAAAACAGACCTAAAACTTAATGTAGTAGGTAAAATTCCTGATGTATTGCTAGATAATACAGATAGAAACAGAACATCTCCTTTTGCCTTTACTGGCAACAAATTTGAATTCAGAGCAGTAGGGTCTATTGCCAATTGTGCTGTACCTATGACAGTATTGAATACGATGGTTTCTGAGCAATTAAGAAAATTTAAACTTGAAGTAGATGCACTCATCGCAGACAAAAAAATGAAGAAGGATGATGCGATCTTCAACGTTTTGAGAGAGTATATCAAACAATCCAAAAGCATAAGATTTGAAGGTGATGGATATTCTGATGACTGGGTAAAAGAAGCTAAAAAAAGAGGGCTCAGTAATTTCAAAACTACTCCTGAGGCTCTAAAAGCAAAAATATCAAAAGAAAATATCAAATTATTGGCTGATCATGGAGTACTCAATGAGTCTGAGGTGCATGCCAGATACGAAATTGAGCTAGAAGAGTATGTAATGAAAATTCAAATCGAAGGTAGGGTATTGGGTGATATCGCTACGAATCACGTAATCCCTACAGCAATCAAATATCAGAATACGCTTATAGAAAACGTAAGTGGTCTGAAAAGTATCTTCGGAACAGGCTTCAAGAAATTAGCTAAAGAACAAATAGATATCATCACAGATATCTCTGAGCGGATCAACGCCATCAAGACGAACGTAGATGCTATGATCGAAGAGCGAAAAAAGGCTAATAAAATGACCAATGAGGAGAAAAAAGCAAAAGCATACTGTGAGAAAGTGAGGCCATACTTCGATGAAATCAGAAAACATTGTGACAAGTTAGAAATGACAGTTGATGATGAGCTTTGGCCATTGACTAAGTACAGAGAGTTGTTATTTACTAAATAACCTGACTTTCTACATAATCATGATATAAAGGATAGAAGCCCGTTTCATTAATTTGGAGCGGGTTTTTGGGATTAATTATTAAGCACTTGATAAGATCGGCAATTAATTGTACCCTTATGTGACGAACAATAGAAATGAGAAGAATACAATTAGGTAAGCCATATGAGGAACTTCTTGAAAGTATGGTTGAATCTGGATATTATGCCACAGCGACAGAAGTAATAAGAGACGCTCTACGTCAAAAAATGTTAGATATGAGAAATATCAACATTGTTAAAGTATTAATAGAAGAGGCAGAAGAGGATATTGCACAAGGAAGATTGAATGAAGTTACTCCTGAATTATTTGATAGATTAAAAAAAGAAGCTGTCGAAGAGTTTTATAATTTATAAAATTCAACGTTAAAGTAATTATTGCATGGCTACACAATGGGTATCATAAATAGGCTTTTCCAGAGAACGAATGGGGTATAGAAATTTTGGTGAGAAAAACCAAATTTTAAGTCAAGGGTTTGCGGCCTTAATTGGTTTAGGGAAATGGAGTTTCAAATTGTGTTAAGAATGCAAAAGTGTTTGAGCACTCATAAAACTCTGTCTCTTATACACATCTCCGAGCCCACGAGACAGGCAGAAATCTCGT
>OJIO01000637.1_pt1 | contig 20631 bp, 16 predicted proteins | sample 1595621 | NCBI WGS metagenome assembly OJIO01 (sample SAMN05416776, study PRJEB24817) | seawater metagenome | isolation source: Sea water | place: Canada:Atlantic | collected 2013-07
CGGTATCGCGGGTGACCCGCACCAACGCATCACCGACACGGCTGGTCAGGCGCACGAAGCCGCCCTCCTGCAGCCGGTAACGCTCAATATCCTGGGGATGCAACGCCGCAAAGGGCTCGCTGAGGTGGGCAAACAGACGCCCGGCACGGCCGGTGCGCGTCATGGTGTGCCACTGGTCTCGGATCCGCCCGCTATTGAGGATAATCGGGAAGGCATCGCCAATGACGCGCACCGGCGGATTCTCGCAGGCAATGAAACGGGCGCGCTCACTGGCAGTAGAAAAGCGGCCATCGCCATAGCATCGAGGGCCACTATTGAGTGGCCACTGCTGTGGTTGCCACTGAGCATATTGGTCGGCGGTCAGGTCCGCAGCGGCGGTCAGATCCAGCCGCTTGCCAAATTGGCCCGCCAGTGCGGTAAGCGCCGAGAACTCGGCAAAAATTTCGTGCTCATGCTGGTAGGGAAAGGCATCGGCAAACCCCATGCGCTGGGCAACTTGGGTAATAATCCACCAGTCTGCGCGGGCCTGGCCGGGAGCAGTAACAAACGGGCGCTGGCGCGACATGCACCGCTCAGAGTTGGTGACCATGCCGGATTTCTCACCCCAGCCCAGCGCGGGCAAACGAATATCCGCACAGGCCAGGGTGTCACCGCTGGCCACGCAATCGGACACCACCACGGTGTCGCAGGCCATTAGGGCTTGGCGTACTTTATCCGCTTCCGGCAAGGAATCCACCGGGTTGGTAGCCATAATCCATACTGCTTTCACTTTACCGCTGGCCACCGCCTGAAAAAGATCCACTGCGGTGAGGCCATTCTCTTTGGCCAATGCCGGCGCCTGCCAGAAATCGGCCACCGCCGCGTGGTGTGCTGGGTTATCGATATCCAGATGCACCGCCAACTGATTCGCGAGGCCTCCCACTTCCCGGCCGCCCATGGCGTTGGGCTGGCCGGTGATGGAAAAGGGGCTGGCGCCAGGCTTGCCAACCCGGCCAGTGGCCAGATGCGCATTGATGATGGCATTGCCCTGATCCGAGCCGTTGCGGGCCTGATTCACGCCCTGAGAAAAGACGGTTACGGTGCGGTCGCAGGCAGCAAACCAGTGATAGAAGGTGGTCAGATCCACCTTGCTCACGCCCATGTGCGTGGCCAACGATGCCCAGTCATTGCCCTGGCTGCGGGCTGTATCCAGTGTGGACTCAAACCCTTCGGTATGGGCGTCAATGTACGCTTGATCCAATGCATTGTTATCGTCGAGCCAGGTGAGCAAACCATTGAATAAGGGCACGTCCTGCCCGGGACGAATGGCCAGGTGCAGATCAGCCAAGTCACAGGTGGCCGTGCGGCGGGGGTCGATCACCACCACTTTCATTTCCGGGCGCGCCTGTTTCGCCGCAGCAATGCGCTGGTACACAATAGGGTGCGCCCATGCCGTATTGGAACCGGTCAGGATGACCAGGTCCGCAAGCTCCAGGTCCTCGTAGCAACCGGGCACCACGTCTTCACCGAAAGCGCGCTTGTGGGCAACCACCGCACTGCTCATGCACAGCCGGGAATTGGTATCGATATTGGCGCTGCCGATGTAGCCCTTCATCAGCTTGTTGGCCACGTAATAATCTTCGGTCAACAGCTGGCCGGACACATAAAAGGCCACCGCATCGGGGCCGTGTTCGTCCACAATACGCCGGAACCGCCCAGCGACCTCATCCAGTGCCTGATCCCAGGACACCACATCGCCCTCCACTTCTGGATGGAGCAGACGATCCTGGTCTCCCAAGGTTTCCAGCACAGAAGAACCTTTGACACAAAGCCTACCGGCATTGGCCGGGTGCAAAGTATCGCCTTTCAGGGACGTGCCATCGGTGCTGATACCACAACCCACACCACAATACGGGCAGGTGGTACAAATGGGCCGTTCGGTGTTTTTTGCCATATGTTTTCCTGCACGGTTTTCTCCGACATTGCCGGCTGCCACTTCCGCCTTCACGCCGCCACTCCCTCTGCATTATCACCCTTGTCACCGGGGCGCTTGCAGAACGCCTCACCCAGCAACAGGGTTTCGCGCAGGGCGCTAATATCAGTGCTATCACGCCATAACGTTTCGAAAAACGGGGCGTCAGACACATCGCCATACAGAACCATGCCGACCACACGGTTATCGCGAATTTGCAAGCGGCGATAACTGTCAGGCAAGCTCAATTGCAGTGTCTCACCCTGTTCGATTTCATTCCTTTTCTCGCCGAGAAAATCCCCGCAGGACACCAGGTCGATACCGGAAATTTTCAGCCGGGTGGCAGAGTCGGCGTAGAGATAACGACGATGACCCATTTCCGCCAAGTGGCTAGCGCAGACCGAGGCCTGTTCATACAGCGGAGCAACCAAGCCAAAGGTACGTTCACGGTGCTCCACACACTCACCAATAGCGTAGATGGCCGGATCAAAGGTCTGCAGGGTATCGTCAACTCGCACTCCCTGATTTACGGTCAGGCCAGCCTGAGCGGCCAGCTCTGCCCGCGGCACAATGCCCACCGCCTGGACCACATAATCCGCCGGCAAACGCTGGCCATCCGCCAGATGCACTGCGGCCACACGGTCGGGGCTGTAGCTGCTTGAGCCTTTTTTATCCTCTTTTTTTCGAACAGAACAACCTTCAATTGACTGGGTACGCGCGTGCATCACGAACTTGATCCCGCGGGCTTCCAGGTCCTTCTGCAGGCGATGGCCAGCCGCCTCATCCAGCTGCTGGTTGAGCAGGTGCCCGCGGCTGTGTACCAAGGTGACGTCATGCCCCTGCTTCACCAAAGCGTCTGCCGCTTCCAGCCCTAAAAAACCGCCGCCGACCACCACCACCCGTGCCGCCGAAAGCGATAACAAGCGTCGAACGTCATACAGATCACGAAAACTGACAACGCCTTTCAAACCAACGCCGTCCACCGGTAACTGGCGTGGCCCCGCCCCTGTGGCCAGCAATAGCCGGTCATAATCGAGCACGTGCCCGGCGGCGGTTTCCACCTGGCGGCGGCCGCGGTGAATGGCCACGACGGGGGTGCCGGTGATCAGGCGAATACTCCGCTCCCGATACCACTGGTGAGGATGCGTGGTAATAGTATTTTCATCCGTGCTACCACCCAACAGGGGGGACAACATGACGCGGTTATAGCCGGCAAAGGGCTCATCCCCCACCACCGTGATCTGATACAGATCCGGTGCCAGGCGGGTCAGCTCTTCCAGTAAGCGGCAAGCCGCCATACCGTTACCCACTACAACCAGTCGTTTCATTACTGCATCACCCTCTCGATTCGCTTCAGGCCGAGGTGGCCAGCTCAATCACATCACCGACCACGCGCACCGGATAGACCTTAAGCTTGACGCTGTCGTCTTCGATGCACTGCCCGGTTTCCAAATCGAAGTGCTGCTTATAGAGGGGTGAGGCAACCACCCGTTTGTCACCCAGCGAGCCCAGCAGGCCCCGGCTAATCACGTTGGCATGGCTAAACGGGTCCATGTTGTCTAGCGCATAGAACTTTCCATCCCTAGTACGAAAGAGTGCCGCCTGCCCCGTGGCCAGGCGTACTCCCACTCCGGTGCCGGGCAACACATCGTCGACGCTGCAGATTGTTTTCCATTCAACCGCTACTGCATTGTTCATGGCTTACGCCTCCTCAACCAGCTCGATACGTTCATGCTCGTAGGCGGGACGTCGCTGGCCACGTTCACGCACGTAGGTCAGGTTGTCATCCGCTTCAGCGGTATCATTGATAAAGTGATTGAAACGTTTCACCGCTTCGGGATTTTCGATGGTGGACTTCCACTCACACTGGTATGTCTCGATCACGTGTTGCATCTGTGCTTCAAGCTCATCGCCCATGCCCAAGGAATCGTTGAGGATCACGTCTTTCAGGTAATCCAACCCGCCTTCTAAGTTTTCCAGCCAGACACTGGTGCGCTGCAAACGATCCGCTGTTTTGATGTAGAACATCAAGAAACGATCAATGGTTTTAATCAGCTGTTCATCGGTGAGATCGGAGGCAAACAGATCCGCATGGCGCGGGCGCATACCCCCGTTACCGCACACATACAGGTTCCAGCCTTTCTCCGTGGCAATTACGCCCACGTCTTTGCTCTGAGCTTCTGCACATTCGCGGGTACAGCCACTCACCGCCATTTTGATCTTGTGCGGGCTACGCAGGCCTTTGTAGCGGTCCTCCACTTGAATAGCGGTGCCCACGGAATCTTTCACCCCATAACGACACCAGGTAGAGCCCACACAGGACTTCACCGTGCGCAGGGATTTACCGTAGGCGTGCCCAGTTTCAAAACCGGCATCGACCAAAATCTTCCAGATTTCCGGCAGCTGCTCCACACGGGCACCGAACAAGTCCACCCGCTGGCCACCCGTAATCTTGGTATAGAGATCGTATTGCTTGGCCACCTCGCCCAGCACAATCAGTTTGTCCGGCGTGATTTCACCGCCGGCCACCCGGGGCACAATGGAATACGTGCCGTCGCGCTGCATGTTGCCAAGGAAGTAATCATTGGTGTCCTGCAGGCCAGCATGGGGTTTGTTGAGCACCCAGTCGTTCCAGCAGGAAGCCAGCACGTTGGCCACGGTCGGTTTACAGATGTCACAACCATCGCCGCTACCATGGGCTTCCAGAAAGGCATCAAAAGTGGTGATCTGGCCGACGCGTACCAGGTGATAGATTTCTTGACGGGAATACGGAAAGTGTTCGCAGAGATGGTTGTTCACTTCCACACCGCGTTTTTCCAGCTCACTATCCAGCACCTGTTTCACCAGCGCGGAGCAACCCCCACAGGTAGCCGATGCCTTGGTGCAAGCTTTCAAGTCACCCACGGTCTGGGCGCCATCGTCGATGGCCGCACACAGGTCGCCCTTGGAGACGTTATTACAGGAACAAATCTGCGCCGAATCGGGCAATGCATCGGCGCCCAGCAGAGGCGCGCCGTCCGACACCGGTGCCACCAGGGCCGCCGGATCACCGGGCAAGTCCATTTCATTCAGGCAAAGTTGCAACAAGTTACCGTAATCGGCAGCATCACCCACCAACACCGCACCCAACAGTTTCTTGCCACACGCGCTGATCACCGCTTTTTTGTAGATACCCGCGGTTTGATCCATAAACACGGTACTGCGGCAGCCCGGCGTGCTGCCGTGAGCATCTCCGATGGATGCCACATCCACGCCCATCAGCTTCAGCTTGGTGCTCATGTCCGCACCGGCAAACTGCTTTTCTGCTTTTCCTATCAGATGTTCTGCGGCCACTTCTGCCATCTGGTAACCCGGCGCCACCAGCCCGAAAATGCGCCCTTCCCATAGCGCCACTTCACCGATGGCATAAATATGCTCGTCGGAAGTGACACATTGGTTATTGACCACAATGCCGCCGCGCTCGCCGATGGCCAGCTCACAAGCCCTGCCCAATTCGTCCTGAGGACGGATCCCGGCGGAGAAAACAATGACATCGGTTTCCAAATACTTGTCGTCACCGAAGTTCATTCGATGAGTGCAGGTTTCACCGTCGACAATATCTTGTGTACCGGTGCTAGTGTGCACGGTGACACCCAGCTCCTGAATCTTGTCTTTCAGCAAGCCGCCGCCAAAATCATCCACTTGCACCGCCATCAGCCGGGGAGCGAATTCCACCACATGCGTTTCAAGCCCCAAGTCATGAAGCGCCTTAGCCGCTTCTAAACCCAGCAACCCTCCACCGACCACGGCGCCCACCTTGCCGTTCTTGCTGGCAGCAATCATGGCATCCAGGTCATCAATGGTGCGGTACACAAAGCAGTTGTCGCGGTCGTTGCCGGGAATCGGCGGGATGAAAGGATAGGAGCCGGTGGCCAGCACGACCTTGTCGTAAGGCAGGGTTTCACCCGTATTGGTGGTGACCGTTTTGCCCGCGCGATCAATCGCGTTGACCTTGGTGTTAAGTTTCAGCGTGATGCCGTGCTCTTCGAAAAACCCTTCCGGCACTAGCGACAGGTCGTCGGCGGTCTTGCCGGAAAAATAACTGGTCAGCCCTACTCGGTCATAGGCCGGCAGCGGCTCGGCACACAGTACCGTAATATCAAAGTGCTCTCGGCCACCCAGGGCTACCAGAGACTCTAGATAACGTTGTCCGACCATCCCGTGGCCGATCAGAAGAAGTTGTTGCTTTGCCATAAGGCTCACCCTCGCGGTGCGTAACTGACACCACCACTACAGCAAGCCTTATGCCAACTAACTAACCCATTGAAATAAATAAGGTTATTTCCTTTTTTATCAAGTAATAACAAAAGCCCTGCTTTCTTTTAATGCGCCGGTGCACGAGAAAAAGGCACTTTCTTGTGCACCGTATTGACCCAAAAACGCTCCCCTTTTGCGCACATATTTTCTAATCGCCTCTCTCTACCAAGAAATACTCTATTAAAAACATGAACTTAAGCACATGGCACAGGAGTTGCTCAGGCTCTCTTATCGTTAATCGCCCATGCATGGAGATTTCATGAGCGCTCAAAACCTGAATCTATTGAACCTGTCCCAGCCTCGTATACGGTTACTGCACCTAAGCTGGGTTGCCTTCTTTATTACCTTTGTGGTGTGGTTTTCCCACGCCCCATTAATGGGGCACCTTCGCGAGGCTTTCGACTTGAGCGCGGAACAGGTCAAAGCATTGTTGATCCTTAACGTGGCATTGACCATCCCGGCCCGGGTGGTTATTGGCTCCCTGGTCGATCGCTTCGGGCCACGCCGGGTGTTTGGTCTGCTGCTGATACTGGCGGCCTTCCCCTGCTGGGCATTCGCCCTATCCACTACCTTTGAACAACTGGCCGTTACACGTTTGCTTATGGGCTTTGTTGGCGCTGGCTTTGTGGTCGGCATTCGCCTGATTAGTGAATGGTTTCCTGCCCGGGAAGTCGGCCTAGCAGAAGGCGTTTATGGCGGCTGGGGTAACTTTGGTTCTGCAGCAGCAGCGATTACTTTACCAACCATCGCCATGCTTTTTGGGGGCGAAAACGGCTGGCGCTGGGCCGTTGCCAGCACCGGTGCGGTAGCAATGCTATACGGTATCTTTTTCCTGTGGTTCGCCCGCAATACTCCCGCTGGCTCCTCCTACTTCAAACCCAAGAAAGCCAGCGCTCTTGAAGTCAGCACGCGAAAAGATCTGTTCTTTTATCTCTTGATGAGCCTGCCACTTTATATTGCCCTGCTGGTTATTGTCTGGCGCCTTGGGCCAACCAATCTTGATCTGTTCGGGGGGACTACCCAAATTCTACTGGCGGCGTTGATTATCAGCCTTGCGATTGTGCAGTTAGGCCAAGCCTGGCGCGTGAATCGCGACCACTTGAAAGAAGGCGTTGCCGAGCACGATCGCTACAGTTTCAAACAAGTGGCCATTCTCGACCTGTCTTACATGGTGACATTTGGCTCTGAACTAGCGGTGGTTTCCATGCTGCCGCTTTTCTTCAGTGATACGTTCAGCTTGTCTGCGGTTACCGCTGGCCTGCTGGCATCCGGTTATGCGTTCATGAATCTGGTTGCACGGCCCGGCGGCGGCTGGGTATCGGACAAATTCGGCCGCAAAAAGTCTTTGGCCATCCTGTTGTGCGGGTTGATGGTAGGTTATGGCCTGATGAGCCAGATCTCCGGCACCTGGCCCATCGCCCTAGCCGTTATTGCCACCATGTGCTGTTCCTTCTTCGTTCAAGCTGGCGAAGGCGCGGTCTTCGCCACCGTACCGTTAATTAAACGTCGCCTCACCGGCCAAATTGCCGGCATGGTAGGCGCCTATGGCAATGCGGGTGCGGTGATTTTCCTTACCGTGCTGACCTTCGTGGAACCGTCTACTTTCTTTCTGGTCATTGCCGCCAGTGCCGCCGTTGCCTTGGCCGCCGTACAATTCCTAGATGAACCCAAAGGTCACATTGCAGAAATTGATGAAAAAGGCGAAGTGCAGCTCATCAAAGTGAGTTGATGACACCCTTTGAGTCCGGGCACGCGGGAACTCCTGTTTGCTCGGACCACCGCTCACAACACGCTATCGGTATAGGAGCACAAGAATGGAAGTGTCCACCGGCCCCGCTGGCAACGCCGACACCATGGTCGAACCCGAGTTGCACCCCCGCGTACGGATCGGGCAATTCAGTGACAGCGGCCCCAAGCTGCACAACCAAGATGCCTTGGCTATGCAGGTACCGGAAGGGTCACTGCTGCGCACCAAAGGCATTGTCGCAGCCCTGGCAGACGGCCTATCCAGTGCCGGTGCCGCTCGAGAGGCAGCAGAGTCCTGCGTGCTGGGTTTTATCAATGATTACTACGCCACTCCATCGTTATGGAGCGTACCGCGCTCTGCGCAACGTGTACTGGAAGCCCTGAACCGTTGGTTATGTCGCCAGACACTGGCTGGCGACAGCCATCTCTGTACACTTTCTTTGCTGATTTTACGCTCGCGCACCGCGCACATTTTTCAGGTTGGCGATTCCCGCGTATGGCGCATGCGTCACAACAGGCTAGAATGCCTGACTCGCGATCACAGCCGCCGAATCGGCGCAAACCGGCAAGTGCTCACCCGCGCCATGGGAGGAGATACTCGTCTGGACGTGGACTACAGCAGTGTAGATTTACAGGTGGGCGATATTTATCTCTTGTCCAGCGATGGTTTACACGGTTTCTTGGCCCGTTCACGGATGCAAAACATTTTGCGCGAAACCAACCAACCAGAACTTGCTGCCAAAACGTTGGTGCAAGCTGCGTTGGCTAACGGCAGCGACGATAACGTAAGCTGTCAGGTAATACATGTTGACGGGCTACCGGACGCCAGCGCCGATGAAGCGCTGAAACAACGTGGTAGCCTGCCACTCCCCCCTCCGCTTTCCCCCGGCATTAAAATTGACGGCTTTACAGTAAAGCGTGAGCTTTACGCCAGCGTACGCAGCCACCTTTATCTGGTGGAAGATAAGAAAGGCAACGCCTCGGTACTGAAAACACCATCGATCAATCTGGAAGATGATCGTGATGCACTGGAACGCTTCGTCATGGAAGGCTGGGTGGGTAACCGGCTACGCAACCCGCATTTATTACACGCCTTGCCGCTACCCGAAAATACTTCCTGCCTTTACCAACACCTGGAATTTATCGACGGTGTGACACTGCAACAGTGGCTCAGGGAACACCCGGACGCACCGGTTGAAGAAAAGCTATATTTAGCAGATCAACTGCTCAACGGGGTGCGTGCCCTACACCGTGCCGATGTGATTCATGGTGACCTGAAGCCAGATAACATTATGGTAGACACTACTGGATTGGTGCGCATTGTGGACTTTGGTAGCTGCCATTGTCGTGGAATGGAACAAACTGCCGCCAGTATTCCTTTAGGCACCCTGCATTACAGCGCGCCAGAACTGGCAGAAGGCGAAGCTCCAAGCGAGCAAAGCGATCTATTCTCCATCGCGGTGATCATTCATGAAATGCTGACGGGCACCCTGCCTTGGCAAGGTCGCTATGAAAAAGCCTCACACCGGCCCCTTCCTCCATTGCAAAGCCATAACGCGTTTATCCCGCTATGGATCAACAACGTGCTAGAACTTGCGCTACAACGGCAGCCTAAGCTCCGCTTTACCGATGCAGCAGAATTTCGCGATGCTCTGCGCCGCCCCGTTCGTAGCAATAAACCTGTGGCAGACACTAACACCCAGCAATTAAGAATGTGGAAAGGTGCCGTAATCGTACTGGCTGTGCTGTTGCTGATCAGCGTAACACTACGCTGATCAGTCAAGAGTGGGGTGTAATCAGATTTGGCTACGGGGCTCACCCGATAATGTTTACACGAGAGGTCAGCGGTTAATCTGCCAAGCTACCCAGAGCGAACGTTTTACCGTTGCTGCGTACTTGCAGGATATCGCCCTGTTGCTCGGCCCAATCGACCAACTGATAAAACGCTGAACGCCCAATCAATGCCGTCAGATTGTCACGCACACACAGGTAAGGGGAAGGCTCACCGGTCTCGCTATCGGTGTTAACCCAGAGGGGATGGTCGTCTCCGGCAACCACATGGCTGCCTACATTGGTGGTAAACACTAATTTTGTGGTGCCACCTTCTTCTACTTGCTGCACTTGCGTCGCAACAAACGGCGCATCATCGACCTGAATACGTAACTTTTCCACCGGGGTAATCAGAAAATAATCGTCTTTTTCGCGCAACAGTATAGTTGAAAAAAGCGCCACCATTCTGGGCCGCTCAATGGGTGAATCTTGATAAAACCAAGTGCCGTCCCGGGCGATACGCATGTCGATGTCCGCATGACGTTCCGGGTTCCATTGATGCACCGGCGGCAGGCCGGTTTCATCATCGGCCGCTTTTTCCAGTAACGTAAGCAGCGCCTCGGCTTGTTTCATCGCGGACCTCGCTGCCCTTTGTTCCCCATACGAATACCAATTTCAATAAGGAAGTCGAGAAAATCATCCTTGTCATCAATCAGTTTTTGATAAAACGGTGACTCCATCAATGCCGCCGCACCATGGGCCAGCGCCCAAGCAGAGCAAATGTGATAGATGGCCGGCACCTCTTCCAGCGACCCTTCTTCCATTCTCGCCTTCACAATCTCGGTGAGCCGAGCAAAGTTGGCTTTGCGGATGCTGTGTAGTTTCTCCACCAACTCCGGCAGCGCGTGGTCCTTGATCACCTTGTTTTCCAACCGATCAAACAACTGGTATCGCTTAGGATCAGATATCCGGAAACGAAAATACTCCCGGGCTAACGTTTCCTTATTATCGACATCGGAAATCTTTTGAAAGACCCCTGCCAAGTCTTCTTCGTAGCGCAGCATCAGCAACAGGTAAATTTCGTTCTTGGTTTCAAAATGCTTGTAGATGGTTCCTTTGCCGATACCTACCCGGTCCGCAATCATTTCCACGGTTACTCGGTCTTCGCCTTCTTCCAGAAAAAGGGCCAGAGCGGCATCGAGAATTTCACGTTCTCGCTGACGAAATTCCTGTGCTTTACGCGTGGCTTTTTCCAGATCACCCATCTTTTTCTCCTTGCGTCCACCTCCGTAGCGGACTGAACAGTCGCAATTCTAACGTATTCCCTTTTGCGCGCCTATCCGCTAAGCCCACTGCAACCTCTCAAAACACAAGGTGGCTATGCTGTTCATGGAAACCCAACGCCGGTTAGCATAGCGTCATGGTGTACATCACCGCTCCCCTACCCACCTTCCCCCAACACATGGAGGCAACATGGCCCATACAGACCGCTCTCCACTGGACATTGCAACACAATTCCCCCAGCAGGACGGCTTGCTCTACTTGAACCACGCGGCTGTAGCGCCCTGGCCTCTGCGCACTCAAGCGGCGGTGAGCGAGTTTGCACGGCAGAACGTACACATTGGCGCCCGGGATTATCCACTCTGGCTAAAAGTAGAGCAGCAGTTGCGTGAGCGTTTGGCCTGGCTAGTGGGAGGCGTCCATATCGACGAAATCGGCCTGCTGAAGAACACTTCCGAGGGGCTATCTGTTATCGCCCAAGGTCTTGAATGGCACACCGGTGATCAAATCATCATCAGCGATCAAGAATTTCCGTCCAACCGCATTCCCTGGCAGGCCCTAGCCAACCAAGGGGTAGACGTGATTGAAGTGAATCTGGAGGGCGACAATCCGGAACAGAATGTCATTGACGCCATGGGGCCGCGTACCCGCCTAGTGTCACTGTCGGCGGTCCAGTATGGCTCAGGCCTGCTGATGGACATGGCCCCCATCGGGGCCGCCTGCCGAGCACAAGGGACATTATTCTGTGTGGACGCCATCCAGATACTCGGCGCATTGCCGTTTTCTGCAGAGCGGGTACAAGCCGATTTCGTGGTAGCCGATGGCCACAAGTGGATGCTTGGCCCGGAAGGGCTCGCCCTATTCTACTGTCGCCAGGCAGTCCAGGACCAACTGACCCTGCGCCAGCACGGCTGGCATATGGTGACTGATCCGGGCAATTACACCCGCAAGGACTGGCAACCCGCCATCACCGCCAAACGCTTTGAATGCGGCAGCCCAAACATGCTTGGCGCCCATGCCCTGAATGCCTCCCTTTCGTTACTTCAAGACACCGGGATGGATGTGGTAGCTAACGCGCTGCAGCAACGGGTACAGCGACTGATTGATGGATTACATAGTAAAGGGGCCACATTGCTCAGCCCCACTGCCAGGGAACGCCGGGCTGGCATTGTGACCTTCCGCTTGCCACACGAAGCCCCCAACGAGACCTTTCAACGCCTGAAAAATGGCGGAGTCGTTTGTGCTGAGCGGGGTGGCGGCGTTCGCTTATCACCACACTTCTACACGACCAATTCGGTCATCGACCAAGCTCTGGACCTGCTGTAAGCTCCTGAAACTCGTACGTGCCTCGTTATGGATACCGGAGCCTCACACATGAACCGACAGCTGGCCTTTTATCAATGGATCTGCCGCCGCTTGCAGCGTGATGAACAGTTCAGTGGCCAGCCCAGTGCTGATTTGGAAAGCCTGCGCACGGTACTGAGGTCTTGTGATGTGCTACTTGTTGCCGGTCATAGCACCGTAGACCGAACTTTCAAGGTGATTGGCGATAGTCGCTATGCTCGCGCAGTGCTCTACATTGGGCGGCTGCACGATGTGGCGGACCCTGCCCTGCGTGCGCTGTTAGCGGATTACACTCCCTGCGAACCGGATACCCAATTGGTCATTGACGCCCGCCTAGAAAGAGGGCTGATCGTGGAACCCTTGTCATCACTAGAAGGCCGCCATATTCGCGTATGCCGGGCTCAGGGCCTGAGCGACAATGAAGCTCAGGATGTCCTGCGCTACGCCATCAGCCGTATTGGCGTCGGCAGCACCCAATCCTGGGGGGCGCTAGCCATGATGGCTCTGCTGCCTTGGCGCTTGCTGCCCCTGCGTTGGCGTGCCGGGCTGTTCCGCCGCTGGGCCGGTGAACTGGTCAAAGCCCTCAGCGGTACCGTGGTGGCAGATGCTTTCAGCTTTGTGCAGTTCCCGGTAATGCCGTTGGTAAAGGAAAGCGAGCCCACTGCCCGCTTGCTCAGGCTGCAACCTCGCGCCATTACCGCTGCAGACTTCGACCACTCCCCCTATTTTGAGATTATCAAGGCGCCTTTCCAGATAAATGCTATCCCCAAAGGGATTGATGCTCTTCCTTGGAAAGGCAATCAGGGCGCGCTGGCGCCAGAGCGCCAACGCCACCTGACACTAGTGGAGCCGACGAACGGAAACCACGGTTAACAGCGCCAGTAACCACCAGGACAGACTCCCGCCACCACCACCACTGCCACCAGCACTTCCTCCGGCACTTCCACCGCTGGACGCTTTACGCGCCTGCGCCGGTTGAGTACTAGCGGTGTTATCGTTCGCCGGATAGTCGCCATTATCGGTCCACACCCGCACCCACAGGTTCTCGTTACCCTGACCTTCTAGTAGTAATTGCTGAGAGGCCTTTTCGCCAGGAGCCATATCACCTAGAGCACATTGCACCGAGTTCGTGCCGAAACAATTCTCCGGCAATTGCGCCGTACTCCACCCGGAGGGAAGAGCAAAACTCACACGCACCCGCGCGGCTGTTTGGTGAGTCGCCACATTGGTCACCTGGGCATTAACACGCACCAGGTCATCACTGCCACGCTGAGTGGTCAGGCTAAGCACCACATCCGGCTCATCGCTGAAAACCAATTTCAGGTTTTCGCCCAAGCTAGAGAAGTAGTCATGAGAAGTACTACTAATCGGATCAATACGGATGTCGTCTGACCAGCGATTACTGGCGCTGAGGGTAATACTGTAAGTGGCACTTTCTTGCCCCAAAGCCAGATCAGTATTACCGAGACAGTCGGTATAGCCGATATTAGCGACACAGGTCAGCCCAGGGACACGCACTGTCAGTCCATTTTTGTGTGCAATTCGCAGGCCCACATTACCGGCTCGTGTTTGCTGGCTGGTGTTAGCGATGCGAGTATGCAGCGTGGTAGATGCACCCGGATTAGTGTAGGTGTCAACGGCTTCACCGGTGAGCTCAAGGTCAACAAGACTTCCCAAAGTGGTTTGCTCAAGCCAATCCAAGTAGCGATCCACTCGGGTATATACCGCTGGAATGCCGGCGGTGGCGCACCGTTCGTGGCCGTAGCTAGTAATCCCAACCAGCCATTGTTGCCCAAGCTCACCATAAACTAGCGGTCCACCACTATCCCCACGACAGGTGTCCTGTGCGACATTCAAGGGATTCATTTCACCCGCGCAGATTTGATTACCGGTTAGGTTCCCCCACTGGTTGGCGCAAGTACTGTTTGGCACATAATCCACACTAGCTTCACGCAGGGAGTTGGAAAGGCCATTGCCGCTGGGAGAGGTGGAACCCCAACCCGTTATCTGCAGCGCTTCGTCATGACTTCCGCGTGCCAGCGCAGAAACCGTCTGGGGTTTAGCCAAATTAAGCGGGGTGGCCTGACTGTCAGAAGACAACCGTAGCAATGCCAAATCATTGTGAAAGGTAACCGCACGATAGTTCGGATGGACTCGCACCGCTGAAACAGACAAACGCTCAGGAGGGTTTGCCTCTGTTCGATCTAGGCTTCCCAGCGCCACAAACAATTGACTGGGTTGCAAGGTGGTGCCGCTGGGAGTTACCACACAGTGTGCGGCCGTCAACACCCAGCCCGGAGCAACCAACGTTCCACCACACAGCGTGGCAGCATAGGCGGAGTTTCCAGATAGGCTAACTTCCACTTCGGCCATCCACGGCCGGACTGTTACTACATCCTGTCCCCCGATAATACGAGGTTGAGCGTCAAGCGCCGATACCGCTTGTGCCAAACCCATTACCAATAGTAGGGCGAACATCAAACGACACATAGAACCACCTTTAGTTAGATTGAGTTACAAGACTCATACTAACTAAGGCGTTATCATTACCTGTGACGCAGTTCTAATATTATTAAACTAGCACTATGGCACTACATAACTATTATTTTTGATTATCAAAGTCGTCACTTTACCCTATATTTTGTCGTCTTAAGCGACACACCCTATCAGACATAAAATAATTGAAATGCACTTATTTTATGTGCAATAACTTTTATATTGAGCAGAAATATCGTACTTTCCGTGCATTCTGACGGACTGATGAGCCTTTTTTCTTATGATTCGCCTTGCTGTTCATCAGCGGTGGCGGGTAACGCTCTACGCGCTTTTGCCCCCAGCTCTTTGAGTTGTTGCGCCTGGCGATATAGGTTGCCACGGCCACTACTGAGACGCTTAAAAGTGGTATCCCACGCAGATTGTGCCTTACCTATTTTGTCACCGAGATCATCCATGGAATCGCCAATCAGCGACACCTGATCACAAATTTTCCCGGCACGATCAGCGATATCTAACGCATTCTGGTTTTGGTACTCATAACGCCAAATATTCTGGATCGTGCGCAACGTTACCAATAACGTAGTTGGACTAACCAATACTATGTTGCGAGAAAAGGCGTCAGAATAAAGGCGATGATCTTGCTCCATGGCCACCATGAACGCTCCCTCAATGGGAATAAAAAGCAGCACAAAATCCAGGCTCCGAATACCTTCCAGACCGCTGTAATCCTTCGCATCTAAGCCTTTAATATGACTGCGTAGGGAGGCCAGATGGTCGCGTAATGCCTGTTCGCGCTCCTCCGCCGTAGAGGCAGAAGAAAGCCGCTCATAGGCCACCAACGATACTTTCGCGTCGATCACCACATCCTTATTTTCCGGCAGGTGCACAATAGCATCCGGTAGCCGTCGCTGGCCGCTCTCATCCTTCAACGTAACCTGGGTTTCGTATTCACGGCCTCGGGTCAGGCCGGAAGACTCTAGCACTCGCTCCAAAATCATCTCACCCCAATTACCCTGGGTCTTGGACTGGCCTTTTAAGGCGTCGGTGAGATTGCGCGCATCTTCATGCATCTGCTGATTAAGGCTTTTCAAATGGCCCAACTGTTCGATCAGGGATGCCTGAGCACGGGTTTCGTCGCTGTGAATTTGATCCACCCGACGGCGAAAATCCGCCAGCTGCTCACGGAACGGTTTGAGCATGCCATCAAGGCCCTGCTGGTGTTGCTCCTGTAATTGCTTGCCGCGCTGCTCCAGTACTTTCCCGGACAGGTTCTCAAACTCCTGCTTCAGCTGATTACGGCTTTGTTCGGAGAAGGCCAACTTTTCCTGCTGCCCAGCCAGCCGTTCTTCCAGCCGGGCCTTATCGGCTCCCAACTGCTGTAGCTGTGCATCCGTGTGCTGCTGCCGTTGTTGCTGTTCTTGTAGCTGCTGCTTGAGCAGCGGCACCTGGGCCAGTGGCTCGCTCAGAGCATTTTTCTCGGCCAGCAATGCGGCTTCACGCGCAGCCGCTCGGCGCCGCTCCAGCAACGCCACAAGCAACGCTGCCACTACACCACCACCTAGCGCTGCCAGCGCCATCATTGCATACAGGTTCATGCTTGTGCCTTGTTGAACAGAGAAAAGAAGTTATTCGTGGTGGCCGCCGCCAGAGCATCCACACTGATCCCCTGCAGTGCTGCCACACATTCAGCCACCTGAACCACATAGCGCGGCTCATTGGGCTTGCCACGAAAAGGAACAGGAGCGAGCCAGGGGGAATCGGTTTCGATCAATAAACGCTCCAGAGGTAACTGCCTCACGGTCTCCCGCAGGGCCTGCGCATTGCGAAACGTGACAATCCCAGAAATGGAAATGTAGAAACCCAGCTCTATGGCCTGTCGGGCCATGTCCAGGTCTTCAGTGAAGCAGTGGAGCACGCCGCGAACTTCCCCCCTACCGTGCTCGCGCAACAGCGCCAAGGTATCCTCCTTGGCGCCGCGCGTGTGCACAACCAAAGGCAGGCCGGTTTCACGAGCAGCCTGAATATGGGCAATAAAATAGCGCTGCTGCCACTCTCGCTCTTCCTTTGCATAGAAGTAATCCAGCCCGGTTTCGCCAATAGCGACAACCTTGGGGTGGGCCCCACGCTCAATCAGCTCCTCTACAACGGGCTCACGGGATTCCTTGTAAAGTGGATGCACCCCGACGCTGGCAAAAACATTGTCATATTGTTCAGCCAGCGCCTGCACTTGCGGAAAGGTTTCTAGATCCACACCGATGCACAGCATGTGGCTGATCCTAGCCTGCGCGGTGGCCGCCATCATCGCCGCGAAGTCGCCATCATGGGCGTCAAGATTCAGACGATCTAAATGACAATGGGAATCCACAAAAGAGGTAGCAATCACAACAAGCTCCAACGTTAAAAACGCAGGCATTGTAGCGTAGGGAGCCCCCAGCACACACCACGCGGCACACACAGCACCGGCTAAAATGATCGCATCTGAAATACAGAAGGCCGCGTCCTAAAAAAGAGGCGGCCTTCTTATTTGACAGCCAGAACCCAACACGCTTGCGTTGTTGCACGCAGCGTAATACGAGTCAGCCTCTCACATGGTATACGTAGGACGATCCGATTCCAGTGAACCGGCCAGATGATTCTCGATGGTAACGCGGGCGGTATCGTCCTGATCGGAGAATTGCACACCGATCCCCGCACTACGGTTCCCTTGAGCCCCTTTGGGGGTGATCCACACGACCTTGCCAGCCACTGGAATCTTATCGGCTTCATCCATAATGTTCAGTAGCAGGAAGATTTCTTCCCCTAACGTGTATTGCTTTTCAGTGGGAATAAACAAACCGCCGTTGGTAATGAACGGCATGTAAGCCGAATACAGCACCGCTTTATCTTTGATGGAAAGCGACAGAATGCCATTGCGACCTACCGGCATCTTCATGAACCAACCCCTTACGAAATTATTATTAATCTATAATCAAGGTTAGTGCGCCGCCGCCGCAGCGTCAACGCCCACCAACACCAACAACCACTGCTCGTAGAGCAGCTCCTTATTGGGGTTGGCTCCAGACAACAAGGCGCGGCGACCTTCCAGCACACGCTGGGCGGCCCGTAACAGACGAGCCGGAGGCACAGCCTTATTAAGGCGCTCTAGCAGCGGCGCCAGCAAGGCATCGGCGCTCTGCTGACCAGAAAAACGTTGATTCAAACTCCGCGATAGCCATCCGTAAATCACACTAGCCATTTCCGTGGGGTCATGCTTGGCCAGCACCGGGGAGGCCTGCGCTACCGATTGGCGCCCTTCTGCCACCCTGACTAGGGTATCCAGCAAACGGGTCCGATCGGCGAACCACTCCGCTTGCTCAAGAGCCAGTGCCCGCAAAGGCGCCCCCTGAGCGGCATCCAGTAACGAGGCCGCGCTTTCTCCCACTTGCGACTGCAGCCACTGTAACGCATGTTCCTTTACCGGTAAGGGCAAGATACGTTGCTGACAACGGCTACGAATGGTTGGCAACAGCAGGGTTGGTTGGTCGCTAACCAGCAACAATAGGGTTTGTGTTCCAGGCTCTTCGAGGGTTTTCAGCAACGCATTCTGGGCGTTGCGGTTAAGGGCTTCAGCGGGGGAAATAATCGCCACACGATAACCACTGTATTGCGCAGTACGGGTGGCAAATGCTACCAACTTGCGCACCTGGTCAATCTTGATGGTTTTGCTTTTTTCTTCCGGGCTAAGTCGATACAAATCTGGATGGGTGCCTGCCGTGCTGAGCTGGCAACCTTGGCAATGACCACAGGGCAAGCCAGCGGAGGGTTTTTCACATAATAAAGTTTGCGCCAAAGACTCCGCCAGCCGCAATTTACCAATGCCTTTCGGACCGCTTAGCAACAGGGCATGGGGCAGCCGCCCCCGGGCGTGTTGATCAAGCAGCTGCGCCATAGCATCGCCGTGCCAAGGGCAAGGAACCTGAACTTTTGCACCGGTTACGGCCATGCCTGCATCTCCTCAACAATCCGGGCTAGTTGTTGCTGTACTGATTCCAGCGGCTGGCTAGCGTCTACCGTGCGAAACCGATTGGGCTCCTGGGCTGCCCGAGCCAGGTAACACTGGCGGATGCGATCAAAAAAAGCTCGATCCTCCTGTTCAATGCGGTCCAGTGCGGCACGCTTGCCCGCGCGCGCCATGCCCACCTCCACCGGCACATCGAACAGTATAGTCATGTCTGGACGGGTATCTCGAATAACGAGGGCCTCCAGTGCAGCAATGGCGGCGCTATCTAGTCCCCGCCCTGCTCCCTGGTAAGCCCAGGTGGCATCCAAAAATCGATCACACAAGACCCATTCGCCGCGCGCTAGTGCCGGACGAATCTTCTGCTCCAAATGCTGCGCCCGTGCAGCAAAGACCAGCAGTAATTCGGTATCGTCAGCCATGACTTCGTTACTGGGTGCCAGCAGCACTTCGCGAATCGATTCAGCCAGGGCTGTGCCTCCGGGCTCTCGGCTTACCATCACCGTCTTACCCTCGGCCCGAAGCGCCTCTGCCAACCAAACGAGGTTGCTACTCTTACCTGCACCCTCTCCGCCTTCTAGGGTAATAAAGCGACCGCTCATTGCCCTCCTCCCGGCGAAGACCGGTATCCTTCCCGGCGTCGTAATTGGTATTCGCGCACCGCTCTTCGATGTTCCGCCAGGGTCTTGGAAAAATAGTGGCTGCCATCACCGCGAGCGACAAAATACAGCGACTCGGTTGTCGCCGGCTTTACTGCCGCCAAAATCGCTTCATGACCGGGCATGGCAATAGGGGTGGGCGGCAGGCCATCAATCACATAGGTATTGTAAGGTGTCGCACGACGCAGGTCCGAGCGGCGAATATTTCCGTTATAGGCTTCACCCATGCCGTAAATCACGGTGGGGTCAGTTTGCAAGCGCATACCCTTATTCAAACGGTTGGTAAAAACGCCTGCAATTTCAGATCGCTCTTCTGGGACACCGGTTTCCCGTTCAACGATGGAGGCCATAATCAGCGCTTCATATGGTGTTTGCAAAGGCAAATCCTTGGCCCGTTGCTGCCAAGCGGCGTCCAGAATACGCTCCTGCCGCTCCAGTGCCCGGGCCAGGATAGTCAGGTCTGATGTGCCACGGGTATAAAAATAGGTTTCCGGTGCAAACCAGCCTTCGGGATGTAAATCAGGGCGACCGAGTTTCGCCATGACTTGTTCGTCAGTCAGCCCTTTCAGTCGATGTTCCAGGGTTTCCAGGGCAGCCAACCGGGCTCGCAATTCTCGGAAATTCCAGCCTTCGACTAACGTCAGACTACGTTGCAGTACATCGCCCCGATCCATTTTTTCCAACAACGACAATAACGAATCACCGGGTTTGAGTTGATACTCGCCCATGTGCATGCGCCCATCCATGCCGGTGAAAGCAGAATAAATTCGCGCACCCACTCGACGGCACCGGGCGTCAACCCCCTCACCTAGAATACCGTCACGTTTGAGGTTGTAGAGCACACGGCTCAGCCCCGCCCCTTTAGTCACCTCCACGGTAAATGTTTCAGAAATCGGTAACGGGCGATGTAGATAACTACTGACCCAGGCCCCCGCCACAGGAACAGCGACTATCAGTAGGACAACCAACAGTCCAAAAATACGGATTTTTTTACGCATAGTGGGGTTATTAGCCCTTCAGTGAGCCGGCCAAAAAGGTTTCTGTCGACTGTTGCAGTTCCCGGACCGATGCCAGCACCGGCCAATGCCATT
>OJIO01000640.1_pt1 | contig 20597 bp, 19 predicted proteins | sample 1595621 | NCBI WGS metagenome assembly OJIO01 (sample SAMN05416776, study PRJEB24817) | seawater metagenome | isolation source: Sea water | place: Canada:Atlantic | collected 2013-07
GAGATTTCTGCCTGTCTCGTGGGCTCGGAGATGTGTATAAGAGACAGGCCTTTTGTAAAACAACGTCCTTATGATGTTATTGCAAATCCAGACACTGCCCCTAAGGCTATTTTTATATCTGGTTTAGCTACTGGAGCTTTAGATGCAGATCTTGATTTTGTGTTGCAAGGCAAACAAAAGGAAGTGCAAACTGCCATTACAGCACTCAGTAAATTAACAGATGGCCTTGTGCATCTTACCGTTGCTAAGGACAGTGCTTCTATGTTGTCTGAAATGCAACATGTTGTTTTACACAAAACAAATGTTTTGCATCCTGCAGGAAATGTAGGAACACAAATAAACAAGATAGATCCAATAAATAAAGGAGAAACTGTTTGGACCATAGCGGCTCAAGATTTGGTTATTATTGGAGAATTATTTTTAACAGGAAAATACAACGCCGAGCGTATTGTGGCTCTGGCAGGTTCTTGTGTTAAGGCCCCAAAATATTATAAAACTAGAATTGGTAGTGAGGTTGCTACCATGATTTATGATTCTGGACTTAACCATGAAAATGTTCGTGTTATTAGCGGAGGTGTTTTAAGTGGAGATACAATTTCTCCAAAGCAGCATCTAGGTTTTTACCACAATGCAGTAACGGTTATTCCTCAGGGTGATGATTACGAGTTTTTTGGTTGGAACAAGCCTGTGTTTAATAAAATTTCGCCATCAAGAGCGTTAACCTTCTCTTGGATGCAGCCCAACAAAGAGTTTGAACTAAACACCAATACCAATGGTGAGCATCGTGCCTTTGTTGTCACAGGAAATTATGAAGAAGTATTTCCACTAGATATTTATCCTTTACAAATTCTAAAAGCCTGTTTGGTGAAAGACTTGGACGCTATGGAAGCACTAGGAATGTATGAGGTTGCTCCAGAAGATTTCGCCTTGACAGAATTTGTATGTGTTTCAAAGCAACCACACCAACAAATTATTAGAGAAGGATTAGACTTAATGTATAAAGAAATAGGATAAGTTATGGGTTTAAAACAGAATTTACATACCTTAAAAATGAAGTACAAGGGTACCAAGATGGCTCCTGCGTTTAACGCAATCCATACCTTTTTGTACTTGCCTAATGAGACTACACATAATGGTACTCACATTAAGGCAGCAGATGATTTAAAACGTACCATGAACATGGTTATCATGTCTCTAGTGCCTTGTTTATTGTTTGGGATATTTAACGCAGGGTATCAATACAATGTCCAAACTGGAGATGTAACAAAAGCACTAAGCTTTTTTAGTACAGAGTTTTGGAACTTCTCAAACTTCACTATTGGAGCCTGGAAAGTCTTGCCACTTGTTGTAGTGTCATACGGGGTTGGGCTTATTGTAGAATTTATTTTTGCAGTTATTAAAGGCCATGAGGTAGAAGAAGGATACCTGGTAACGGGTATGTTGGTGCCATTAATTGTTCCTGTAGATATTCCGCTGTGGATGCTATCTATTGCAGTGATTTTTGGTGTAGTGATAGGAAAAGAAGTATTTGGAGGTACTGGAATGAATATTTTAAATCCAGCCTTAACTATAAGAGCCTTTTTATTCTTTGCATATCCAACATGGATGTCTGGAGATAAAGTTTGGGTTACTGGCGCAGTAGATACTGTTGGGCAGCCTGATGCTATTTCTGGAGAAACCATTTTAGGGTCACTGGCCCAAAACAATGGGTTTGGAGATTGGAGTATGATGGATCAGTTTTTAGGATTTATTCCCGGATCTGTGGGTGAAACCTCAAAGCTTCTCATTATAGTTGGAGCACTTATTTTAATTCTTTCTAAAATAGGAAGTTGGAGAATTATACTAAGCACTCTTGCGGGAGCATTATCAATGGGGCTTATATTTAATGGTGTTGTAAATGCCGGATGGGTAACAGAGAGTTCTAAATTCTTTGGCCTTATGAATGTTGTTTTCTGGCAACATCTGTTTATTGGTAGTATTTTATTTGGTGCAGTGTACATGGCAACAGATCCTGTTACGGCATCTCAAACCAATAAAGGAAAGTGGATATACGGGTTTTTAATAGGTTTTATATCTATTATGATACGTGTGTTTAACCCAGCCTACCCAGAGGGAGTATTCTTGGCAATTCTACTAATGAATGTATTTGCGCCAACCATAGATCACTATGTATTGGAAGGGAATATCAAAAAAAGAGCAAAACGTCTAAAACTTAAAACAGCTTAATTATGGCAGTTAATAAAGATAAAAACAGTTACACAATGATCTTTGCCGTTATTATGGTACTGGTTGTTGGTACACTATTGGCAGGATTTTCAAGCGGATTGAAGCCTATGATTAAGGCAAACGAAAAGTTTGAAAAGCAACAAAACATCCTGTATGCTATGGGTGTAAATGATAATCAGGGAACAGGTGATGTAGCTTTTATAACTACAGATAGAGTTGCCGATGCCTTTAAGACCTATATCAAAGAGCAGCTTATTATTGAGGGGCCTTCTGCCTCACAAAATGATAAGGCCTATTTAATTGATGTTAAAAAAGAAGGTGCAAAAGCCAAAAAAGCAGGATATCAAAGAAAGCTTCCATTGTTTATCGGCGAAAAAGATGGTGAAAAATTATACATCATGCCTGTAAGAGGAAAAGGGCTTTGGGATGCAATTTGGGGTTTTGTAGCTGTAGATAAAACCATGACGGTACAAGGCGTGTATTTTGATCATAAGGGAGAAACACCAGGTTTGGGCGCAGAGATCAAACAACGCTATTTTATGGATGATTTCATTGGAGAAAAACTGTTGGAAGGTAGCACCTATAAAGGTATTAAAGTTGCCAAAGGAAACAACGATCCAAAGAACTTGATCAAAGACGATTATGAAGTAGATGCTCTTGCAGGAGCAACCATTACAGGAGATGGTGTCTCTGCAATGTTGAAAAAAGACATTGCTATGTATGTGCCTTACTTTAAAACTTTAAACAACTAACAAGATGGGATTACTTTCAAAAAAAGACACGCGGTTAATCTTAGACCCATTGGCAGATGATAACCCAATTACCATACAAGTTTTAGGTATTTGTTCTGCGCTGGCTATTACAGCGCAATTAAAGCCATCTATAGTAATGGCGGTTTCTGTGATATTTGTTCTTGGCCTGGGTAATGTTGTTATTTCACTTATGCGAAATATCATACCTTCAAAAATTAGAATTATTGTGCAGCTAATTGTTGTTGCAACACTTGTAATTATAGTAGATCAGGTATTAAAAGCTTTTGCCTATGAGCTAAGTAAGGAGCTATCTGTGTTTATTGGTTTAATTATTACCAATTGTATCATTATGGGACGTTTCGAGGCCTTTGCTTTGGGTAATGGACCTTGGAAAGCTTTTCTTGATGGTGTTGGTAACGCTTTAGGTTATGGAGTAATACTTATAATTGTAGGTTTCTTTAGAGAATTATTAGGATCAGGAACTTTATTTGGTTTCAAGGTACTTGGAGACTCTGTAGAGAAAACCGGTTTGTACGCTATTGGTTATGAAAACAATGGTTTTATGGTACTCCCTCCAATGGCACTGATTGTTGTTGGTATTATTATCTGGGTACAACGTAGTAGAAACAGCGCATTAATAGAAGAAAACTAGTAATAGTAAAAAATAAAATTTTAGAACATATGTTAGAGCATATAGAATTATTTTTCAAATCAATCTTTGTAGACAACATGGTATTTGCATACTTTTTGGGTATGTGTTCTTACCTTGCAGTATCTAAAAAGGTAAGTACCGCAGTAGGTCTTGGGGCAGCTGTTATTTTTGTATTAACAGTAACGGTTCCTTTAAACTGGTTTTTAGATCAGTACATATTGCAGCCGGGAGCTTTGGCTTGGTTAGACGGAAATCGTGAAACCCCAGAACTTAGCGCCTATGCAGACTATGATTTAAGTTTCTTATCCTTTATTTTATTTATTGCCACCATTGCCACTATGGTGCAATTGGTAGAGATTATTGTTGAAAAATTCTCACCATCATTGTATAATTCACTGGGTATTTTCTTACCCTTAATTGCTGTAAACTGTGCCATTTTAGGAGGTTCATTGTTTATGCAATCAAGAGAAATTGAAACTGCTGCTTTGGCTTTAAATTATGGATTTAGCTCTGGTATTGGATGGTTTTTAGCCATTGTTGCTATTGCTGCCATTAGAGAAAAAATAAGATATAGTAATGTGCCAGCACCTCTTCGAGGACTTGGTATTACCTTTATCATTACAGGACTTATGGCCATTGGCTTTATGAGTTTTGGAGGAATGTTGACCGGGGGAGATGATCTGCCGCCAGCCCCTCAAGCACAAACATCGCAAACAACCATACAACCAGCCATAGAAAAAGAAATAGAGACGACCCCATTGGTAGTTTCAGAATAAAAAATTAAGTATATGTTTTTAGCAGCAAGTATTACAGGAGTTATCGCGGCAACAGTCATCGCTTTTTTGGTGTTGACACTTTTATTGGTTACGTTATTACTTTTTACAAAACAAAAATTATCTCCTTCAGGACCCGTAACTATTACCATTAATGGTGAAAAGGAAATTGAGGTTGCCAGTGGTAGTACTTTATTAACCACTTTAGGAGACAATAAAATTTTCTTACCATCTGCCTGTGGTGGTGGTGGAACTTGTATCCAATGTGAGTGTCACGTACTTGAGGGTGGTGGAGAAGCATTGCCTACAGAGACGCCTCATTTTAGCAGGAAAGAACTCAAAGACGGCGCACGTTTGTCTTGCCAGGTAAAGGTAAAACAGAACATGAATATCACCATTCCAGAAGAAGTTTTTGGGATAAAGAAATGGGATGCAGTGGTAGTGCGTAATTATAATGTAGCTTCTTTTATTAAAGAATTTGTAGTAGAGATACCTCAAGACATGAACTACAAAGCAGGTGGATATATTCAAATCGAAATTCCTCAGTGTGAAGTAAAATTTGCAGACATGGATATTACTGCTCATCCCCAGGAGCATGACACTCCAGATAAATTTCAAGCAGAGTGGGATAAGTTTGGTTTATGGCCACTTGTAATGAAAAACAAAGAAGTAGTGGAGAGAGCCTACTCAATGGCTTCCTATCCTGCAGAAGGACGTGAGATTATGCTGAACGTTCGTATTGCTTCCCCGCCTTGGGATAGAGCAAAAAACAAGTGGATGGATGTGAACCCTGGTATTGCATCTTCTTATATTTTCAATCTTAAAAAAGGAGATAAATGTGTTATCTCTGGACCTTACGGTGAGTTCTTTATCAATCCATCAGAGTCTGAGATGTTATACATCGGTGGTGGAGCTGGTATGGCACCTATGAGATCTCACTTGTATCACTTATTCAGAACCTTAAAAACTGGAAGAACAGTTACGTATTGGTACGGGGGTCGTTCTAAGAGAGAATTATTTTACCTAGATCATTTTCAGCAACTAGCCAATGATTTTCCAAACTTTAAATTCTACTTAGCACTTTCTGAACCAATGGAAGAAGATAATTGGAAAGTAAAAGACGGTATAGATGGTGAAGGTGACGGTTTTGTTGGGTTTATACATCAAGTAGTGATAGATAACTATCTAGACCTTCATGAATCTCCAGAAGATATTGAATTGTATTTCTGTGGTCCACCACTGATGAACCAAGCGGTTCAAAAAATGGGAGAAGACTACGGGATTCCCGATGAGCATATCCGCTTTGATGATTTTGGAGGGTAATCTTTTCAATACTATAAAATAAAAAAAACCGCTATCAATAAATTTGATAGCGGTTTTTTTAAAATACAACACATACCTTATGTAGTCGTGTGTTTTCATATATTTGGCAATTGTACAAAACAAACCTTTAAAAAAAACACACAGCAGGTGCGCCTTTTTATAATATCAATATTATTTGTTAGTCTAAGTGTTTTTGCTGCTCCAAAAAAACTAGGTTTTATTGATACCTATCCTCTCCAAACACGATCTGTTGGTTTAAGGACTCAAGACTCCCTTAGGCATGCCTTTAATATTCCAATTAATGATTCGTTGCTGGGTCTTGATTTTAAAAAACGTAGAAAATACATTGCAGCTATAACTGAAAAACGTATAACTGCAATGACTCCTTTTGTTTTACAACAATTTAAAGAGCTTTTAGAAGATATTACCCTATTTGCCAAACAAAATGATGATGATGATTTGGCCCTAGAGATTGCTTTTTTAAGAATAAGGTCAAATGTAGATGGCTTAGCCCCAAAAGTAAAAGAGCAGCGTCTTCTCTCTTTAGATAGCATCTCTAATGTTCTAAAACTTGATTGGCTATCTGTACGAGTTAAATACCATTTAGGTATAGACTATACAAGAACTCCTAATCGTATCACAGAGGGGTTTATCTATCTATTTAAAGCACTCTATATATTAGAAAACATTCTTGATGATCCAACCTTAAGATACCAAATTGTCACCTTCATTGGTTTAACGGCCTATGAACATGAACAATATCAATTAAGTAAGCGTTATTTTAAAAAAGCCGCTGACAATATTAAAAACAAAAGTGTTGGGGCATATAACAATCTTGCCTTAGCTTATAGGGGCTTAAAGATGTTAGATTCCTCAAATTATTACTTTAGGTTTGCTAAAGAGTTAGCGATTGCTGAAAATGATAGTGGAGATATTACTATAATTAATGGTAACATAGGAGAGAATCTTTATCTAGAAGGTGAGTTTGAAGCTGCATTACCTCTTTTACATGCAGATGCTGATTATTCTTTAGCTATAAAAAATTTTGGTAGCGCATCTAACGCCTTAGTATATCTTTCGGGATGTTACTTAGCCCTTGGAGATCCGGTAAAATCAGAACGCTATTTATGGAAAGCCTATAGGGCTGCAAAAACAGATAAAAGTTTGCGAAGAATGAAACCTATTTATAGGCAGTTAGCCAATTGGTCTGCCTATAATGGCGATGCCGCCAGTGCGCTTGTTTACCGAGATTCTTTAGAGTTTGTAACCAATCAATTACAATTAAATTTTAATAGGTTTTCTGGATTTGAAGCAGATAAATTAGTCAATCTTAATGCTAATCAAATTGCACTTTCACAAAGAGAAAAAGCTCAAGAGCAGTCAGAAAAAGTATTATTAATTATAATAAGTGCAAGTTTATTTGGCTTTATAATACTGACATTATTGTTTCTAAACTACCGCGCTAATAAAAAATTAAAAGAAAAAAGCCTGGCTTTAACAAACGCGCAACTTACAGGAAAACTTGAGGATGCTACCTCACAATTAAAAGTATATATTACAGAAACACAGCAAAAAGCACTTACTGAAAAAGTAATACTCACTGATGCAAACTGGAGGGAGTTTCTCCAGTATTTCAACAAGGTACATCCTAGTTTTGTAATGTATTTAAAGCAGCAATATGCTAAGCTTACCAAAGCAGAGGTCCGGTTTTGCTGTCTTAGCTATCTCTCCATGTCTGACAAAGAAATGGCTGCCATGCTTGGAGTGGGTCGTGCTAGTATAAGAGTAACAAGACAGCGTACAAGAGCTAAGCTCAATCTCAAAGAAGGGGCTTCTTTAGATACCGTACTTTTAACATTATAGAAAACAATACGTTCTAGGTAATTACTTTTATTTAATTTAGTTACTCAATAATATAGCCAAACCTTCATTTTCAAATCTTTAACTCCAAGAACTTAATTGGGTACTGTTTTATTTGCAGCAAAGGCACCCTATAATACATCTTACCGCAAACTGTTGCAGCTTTTTGCTTTTTGTTACTTTTTGTTACAGCTTTTTTTAGGTAATTTCTTTTCTTTACTTGATATTCGTATTCTTAAATTTAATGTTTTATGCGAACTATTTTAGTAACTCTTTTTTTGTTCTCTATTACTTTGTGTTCTTATTCTCAACAAAACTCAAATAATGGAGCATCTATTTTAATGCAGCAGCACAAAATGGAAATCCCAGTCATAACTAAAAATATAATTTTATTCACTTCTTTTAATCCTAACCCAGTAGAAACAATAAATAATAATGAAAATTTTATTTCCATTGGAGCGATTACCTCTTTTTTAAGCTCTGAAAATTTCATTTATATTTTAGTATTGTCATTTCTAGGTTTTCTTCTGCTTTATCGACTTTTTAGAAAAGACTAAAGCAGCTTCCCAGCGTGATAGCCTTACATGCTTTTTTTCTCTATTTCTTTAAATTAGGTGTCTTACTATTTACTATTGAAAACCAGTAAATAGTATAAAGTAAATTCTTTTGATGGCCACCAAAATTAAACACATTAGCGTATTTTTGTAGTGATAAACTAATTAGATCAAAACCTAATGTCTCTACCACTTACAAAACAAGAATTGCACAACCTTGCCATGAATATTGTTGGGGAGGACATGAAGTCTCAGGGCTTTGAGTTTTTGGGTGTTAATAGTAAAATTGGAAAAGATCCTCAGTTTGTAGGTTTAAAAAATAAAGACTTGCATTTTGTGATTGTACGGGTGTCTCACTACCCTGATGATGCCAATGAGTATGATCCTGTATTTATGCAAACTATAAAAGAGCATGCCAACGGGTTTGAGGCTAAAACATATTATGCTGGAGTGGGTCTTGGTCATGGCAAAGATTACGCAAAACCGGTGTTAAAAGATCAAGAGTATACAATGGTTTATAAAGGCTTACAAGAAATCACATGAAACAAATAGTAGCTTTTTTAGTATTTATCATTTTTGCTGGCTGTAAAAATGAGCACTCTTTAGAGAAAAAAGTACTGCAAGGAAATGCCTTTGGTACCACCTATACCATACAGTATTTTACCTCTTCAAATTTTGATGCTCAAAAGCAAATAGACTCTGTGCTTTATAGGGTAAATAAGTCTATGAGCACCTATATCTACCAAAGTGATATTTCAAAAATTAATAGGGGAGATAGTACCATTGTAGTAGATGCTCTGTTTAAAGACGTGTGGCAAATATCTGAAATAGTACATAAAAATTCTTTAGGGTATTTTGACCCTACAGTAGGTAGTTTGCGAAATTTATACGGCTTTGGAGACACCCCTTATCTTGAAACTATTAGCGATAAGGTACTAGATAGTGTTAGCGCATTGGTAGGTTTTAATAAAGTGTCTATTAACAAAGATGGCACTGTGCATAAAGACAACCCAAATATCTATCTAGACTTTAATGCGGTAGCAAAAGGTTACGGTATTGACTGCTTGGGCAATATGCTAAGCAGTAATAACATTACAGATTATATCATTGAGCTAGGGGGTGAGGTATTGGCCAAAGGAAAAAATATTTCAAAAAACAGACCCTGGACTAGCGCGGTGGAGGCTATTGTCTCCCAGGTTGATGATAGAGAAGCTGTGGTGTATTTCACCCTTCAAGATCGTGGATTGGCAGGTTCTGGAAATTACAGAAAATACCGCATTGATGATACTACAGGTAAAAAGTATGTTCATACTATAAACCCCTTAACAGGCCTTGCAGAGCAAAATAATGTTACAAGTGCAACTATAATTGCTCCAACCTGCGCCCTGGCAGATGCCTATGCTACTGCATGTATGGCCATGGGTTTTGAAAAAGCAAAAGCAATGCTTGAAACCTTAAAAGATGTAGATGGGTATGTAACCTATGTGGATGCAAATCAAGCTCCTCAAAGTTATAGCACCAAAGGTTTTGAAGATCTAATTTTAAAGTAACCTTTTATTTTTTACAGACAGGCAGCAGTTCTCCTTTGCAGAGCCTGTAACGCTCTATATCATCACTAGTCATGCTACTGGTGTAATCTAAGGCGTTAACTTCAAAGCCGATACTTGAGAGCTTTTTAAAATAATCCATTCCATAGACCCTTAGGTGGTCATACTGTCCAAAAATACGGGTACGTTCACGTTGGTCTGTGATGGTATTGTCTTCAAAGGTAATCTCTCGTTTTGCATCGTAAGGAACTTGCACAATAGCGGTTCCTGAAGGAGCCAACACACGATATAATTCTTGCATGGCTTTGGTGTCATCAGGGATATGCTCTAAAACATGATTGCAAATAATAAAATCAAAACTATTATCCTTAAAGGGCAAGTCGCAAATATCTGCTTTCACATCTGCAATAGGAGAGTTGAGGTCTGTGGTGGTGTAGGTAAGGTTTTTTTGTTTTTTAAATTTCTGCACAAATGCTTGTTCTGGGGCAAAGTGTAATACTCTCAAAGGGGCAGAGAAAAAAGTAGTTTCATTTTTTAAATACAACCAAAAAAGACGATGTCTTTCTAGAGATAGAGTGCCTGGTGCTAGCACATTTTCTCTAACCTTGGCGTATCCATAAGGAAGAAACCTTCGGTATGATTTTCCGTCTATGGGATCTGTGTATGTATTTCCTCTTAAAAAAAAAGCAACAAAGGGTCTTACCAAATAACTTATTTTAATAAGTAATGTTCTTGGAAATAGGTTTAAAAAAAATTTAAAAAGCGAATTCAAAAGAGTTAATCTAGTGCTTATTTATTGTTTACATTAGGTGGGTATTGCGCTAGTATTTTTGAAACAATAAGACGTATTTTCTCTTCACGTTTTTCTATATCATTGCCGTTATATATACCACTATGGCTAACACCTTGCCAGATTAATTCTTTGGTTTTGGCATCAATAAGGTCTATAAAGAGGCTGCCTTCTGTGTTTGAAGATATCATTCTATTGTTGTTAAAGTTACCTCCCCAATATGGGTTCCAGCCCCAAGCGCCACCAAAGTTGTTTTCATAAATATCTACGCGTTGGCTTTCTTTGGTAAAAATACTAACCAAAATATCTGGGTTACTATTTTTATTCATCCCTTTTGCCATTAAATTATCTTGTATGGCGCGCAATATTCTCTTTTTGTCCAGATCGCTAATTTTGGCCTTGTCTATACCTGGTTTAAAAAAGGCAAAAGAAGTGTAGTTGTCAAAGTTGGTTGCTTTATCATAATCACTCACCACACGAACGGTGTTACAAGAGGTTAAAACAAGTAAAGCAATAACAGAAAAGAATTTTAATACGTTCATATTATTTTTAATTTAAAAGTGAATCATCTACAAAATTTGGAAGTGTTACTTTGAGATTTGGGTTTCGTTTCATTTCTCTTTTAATAGCAAATACAGCTTCCTTGTTCCTTGCCCAACTACGTCTTGCAATACCATTATTAACATCCCAAAAGAGCATGCTTTCTAGTCGTCTTTGTGCATCATTGCTACCATCAAGAACCATACCGAAACCGCCATTGATTACCTCACCCCAGCCAACACCCCCGCCATTGTGTATACTTACCCAGGTTGCACCTCTAAAGCTATCTCCAATAACATTTTGTATTGCCATATCTGCCGTGAAGCGGCTTCCATCATAAATATTGCTTGTTTCACGGTAGGGAGAATCTGTACCGCTTACATCATGATGGTCACGCCCTAGGATAATTGTATCAAGATGGCCCTCTTTAATTGCTTTATTAAAAGCACTGGCTATTTTCATTCTTCCTTCTGAGTCTGCATATAAAATTCTTGCCTGGGAGCCTACTACCAGTTTGTTTTGTTGTGCGCCTTTGATCCATTGTATGTTATCTGCCATCTGCTGTTGCACCTGGGTAGGTGCATCTTTCATGATTTCTTCTAGTACTTGACAGGCAATAGCATCTGTCTTGGCCAAATCTTCTGGATTTCCAGAGCCGCAAACCCATCTAAAAGGACCAAATCCATAATCAAAACACATAGGCCCCATGATGTCTTGGACATAACTTGAGTATTTAAAATCTATGTTGTTTTCTGCCATGATGTTTGCACCTGCTCTAGAGGCCTCAAGTAAAAAGGCATTTCCGTAGTCAAAAAAGTAGGTTCCTTTTGCGGTATGTTTGTTTATTGCCGCTACGTGGCGTTTAAGAGTTTCTTGTATTTTTTCTTTAAATAAAGCAGGATTATCTGCCATCATCTGGTTAGATTCTTCATAGGTTAATCCCATTGGGTAATACCCTCCAGCCCAAGGGTTGTGCAAAGAGGTTTGATCACTCCCTAAATCTATATGGATGTTTTCTTTGTCAAAATGTTCCCAGACATCAACAATGTTTCCATCCCAAGCAATAGATACTGCTTGTTTTGCTGCCAAGGCTTCTTTCACTCTTTTGCCAAGTTGGTCAAGATCACTAATTACTTCATCTACCCATCCTTGCTCATGCCTTGTTTTTGTTGCTTTTTTATTTATCTCTCCGCAAACGGTAACACATCCTGCTATGTTTCCTGCCTTTGGTTGGGCGCCACTCATGCCTCCTAGTCCAGAGGTTACAAATAACCCTCCTTTTGGAGATTTTTTAATTTTTCTAAAACCGTTTAGTACTGTAATTGTTGTACCATGAACAATACCTTGAGGGCCAATATACATATAGCTACCGGCTGTCATTTGGCCAAATTGGGTAACACCAAGTGCGTTAAATTTTTCCCAGTCATCGGCCTTGGAGTAATTGGGTATCATCATCCCGTTGGTTACAACCACTCTTGGGGCGTCTTTATGAGAAGGAAATAAACCCATAGGGTGTCCAGAGTAGATTGCCAATGTTTGCTGGTCTGTCATTTGGGCTAGATACTGCATCACCAAACGGTACTGTGCCCAGTTTGAGAACACCCCTCCATTACCACCATAGGTAATTAACTCATCAGGGTGTTGGGCCACAGCATGATCTAGATTGTTTTGTATCATGAGCATGATTGCCTTTGCTTGGGTAGACTCCCCTGGATACTCTTGTATTGGCCTTGCGTATATTTTATAATCGGGTCTAAAGCGGTGCATGTAAATACGCCCGTATGTCTCCAATTCATGCTTAAACTCTGGAAGGAGCGTGGCGTGATGTTTGGGATCAAAGTAACGTAGTGCGTTGCGATATGCTAGTATTTCTTCTTCTGGAGAAAGTATTTTTTTTCTTTTTGGGGCATGGTTTACCTGGGGGTCATACGTTTTTGTTTGAGGCAGTTCATTTGGTATTCCAGCTAGTATTTCTTCTTTAAAAGTCATGGTACTGTTTTTGATAGTTCGCATCTATAGATAGAAAATTAAGGCTACTATTATTGTGTGTTTGTTTTTTTGTTAAAACCATAGGGGCAATGACGGCAGCCACTCTCACAGCAATATGTCCTTTTAAGGTGGTATTGTTCTGTAAAGCATTTATAGCCCTCTGGCGTGAGATAGAAGTCTCCTTCTTCTAGTTCTATTTTTTTCTTCGGAAATAACACCTAACAAAAATACGCAAAGTTGGTAGTATAAGTAGCTAGATTTTCTTTTGCAATAAAATTTGTTGCTTTGAATGTTAAAAATAAAATAGATACTCCCATGTTTTGTAAATTTGCATTGTATTTTTTTCTTTAAAAAGGCTAACATATTTTAAAAATGAATCAAAAAATAGATGTTTCTTCTCTTGGTGGTGATGTTAGCTTAGCTATAAAAAGAGAAGATCTTTTACATCCTATTATATCAGGTAATAAGTTTAGAAAATTAAAGTACACTATTGCCCATGTGTTGGAGAGATCTCAAAAATGCATGCTAACCTTTGGAGGTGCATACTCAAATCATATCGCTGCGGTGGCGGCTGCAGGAAAATTAAACAATCTTAAAACCATTGGTATCATAAGAGGTGAGGAGCTGGCAGATGTCTACAAGCAAAATCCAACATTACGCTTTGCACACCAGCAAGGGATGCAACTTGTATTTGTCTCTAGAGCGCAATACGCTTTGAAAGAGACCTCGGCATTTTTAAAAACCCTGCACGATAGCTATGGTGATTTTTATACGGTACCAGAGGGTGGCACCAATGACTTGGCTATTAAAGGATGTGCAGAAATTCTAACACCCCAGGACGCCCAGTATGATTATATCTGTCTTTGTACGGGTACGGGGGGCACATTGGCGGGCGTTGTGTCTTCATTAAAGGAGCATCAAAAGGCAATTGGGTTTTCTGCGCTCAAAGGAACATTTCAAGACCAGGTAGTTTCAAAATACACTTCCAATACAAACTATAGCATCACAGACGCGTATTGTTTTGGTGGGTACGCCAAGGTGGATACAACATTAATTGAGTTTATAAACACTTTTAAACAAACCCATGGTATTGGTCTAGATCCAGTGTATACGGGCAAATTATTGTACGGTGTTTTTGATCTTATTAAAAAAGATTATTTCAAAAAAAATAGCCGTATTTTAGCACTCCATACTGGCGGAATGCAAGGTGTAGCTGGCATGAACCTAACACTAGAAAAAAAGAATTTACCTCAAATTAATGTATAATATGTACCACAAAATCACAACACTGTGTGTTATTTGTCTTGTTTTGCTATCTAGCTGTAGGGCTAAAAAACACACCATAGTTGCAACTTCTACCAATACAGCTTCTCAAAGTGGTATGCCTGGAGCTCAACAAGGAACTGCAAAAAAACAGGAAACTGCGCCAGTGGCTAAAAAAAGTTACACCAATGTTGTTAAAGAGTATATAGTTCAGTTTAGTGAAATAGCAATGCAGGAGATGAAGCAATATGGTATTCCTGCCAGTATTACCTTAGCGCAAGGTATTTTGGAGAGTGGCGCCGGCAGGGGCACTTTAAGTGTGAGGGCAAACAATCATTTTGGTATCAAGTGCCACACGGGTTGGCAAGGTGATTTTGTTCATCATGATGATGATAAGGATCAAGAATGTTTCAGAAAGTATGTAGATGCAAAATACTCTTACAGAGATCACTCTTTGTTTTTAACAACAAGAGGCAGGTACAGCTCTTTGTTTGACTTGTCACAGAAAGATTATAAAGGATGGGCCAAGGGTTTAAAAAAGGCGGGATATGCCACAGACCCAAAGTATCCAGATAAGTTAATTAGTATTATAGAAAGGTACCAGCTTGAAGATTTTGACACACAAGTCTTAGGCTCAAAAAAGAGTAGGAGAAAATCAAAAAATAAATCAGACAATGTATCTGTAAAAACATACACAGTTACAAAAGGAGATACACTATATAGTATTTCAAGGAGGTTCGATATTTCGGTAGAAGACTTAAAAAGTTTTAATAAATTAAAAGATACTACGTTGTCTATAGGGCAAGAGTTGTATTTAAAAGGCTCAAAAAAATAGTAGATGATATACAAAAGAAGTAGTGCGCTTTTTGCAGAAGCGCAAAAGGTAATTCCAGGAGGTGTTAACTCTCCAGTGCGCGCCTTTAAAGCCGTGGGTGGTGAACCTATTTTTGTTGAAAAGGCCAAGGGTGCTTATTTATATGATGCAGATGGCAACGCTCTTATAGATTATATTAACTCGTGGGGCCCTATGATTTTGGGACATGCTTATGAGCCAGTTGTTGATGCAATTGTAGAAAAAGCGAAGCTTGGAACTAGCTTTGGAATGCCAACACAAATAGAGACACAAATTGCTGAGTTGGCAATATCTATGGTGCCAAATATAGAAATGATTCGGTTTGTTAACAGCGGTACAGAGGCTTGTATGAGCGCTGTGCGTTTGGCAAGAGGGTATACCAATAAAGATAAAATAATAAAGTTTGCGGGGTGTTACCATGGCCACAGTGATTCTTTTTTAATACAAGCAGGAAGTGGCGCCGTTACTTTTGGTAGCCCAAACAGTCCTGGGGTTACCCAGGGAACTGCAAAAGACACCTTACTTGCCAGATACAATGACTTGGCGCATGTAGAAGAAATTATTGCCCAAAACCCTCACCAAATTGCCTGTATTATTATAGAGCCTGTTGCAGGTAATATGGGGTGTATTTCTCCAGCTCCAGGATTTTTGGAGGGCTTAAGAGCTCTTTGTGATGCCCATCAAATATTATTAATCTTTGATGAGGTCATGACCGGCTTTAGACTAGCCCCTGGAGGTGTACAAGAACTTAAAAATGTACAGGCAGATATTGTGACCTTCGGGAAAGTTATTGGAGGAGGCTTACCTGTGGGCGCCTTTGCCGCCAATACAGATATCATGAGCTATCTAGCACCTTTGGGCCCTGTTTATCAAGCAGGTACCTTGAGTGGAAACCCTCTTGCAATGGCAGCTGGTTTTGCGATGCTCAGTGAACTTAACCAGCGAAGAGAAATTTTTACTTCTCTAGACCAAAAAACAAAATATTTACATAAGGGGCTTTCACAGGTGCTTACCTCAAGGGGTGTTGCCCATACCATCAACAGAGAGCAGTCTATGATTTCTGTGCATTTTAGCCATAGGCCTGTTACAGATTTTGAGACAGCAGCAGAGGCCGCATCAAACGGGATGTTTAACAAGTTTTTTCACGGCATGCTAGACCAAGGTATTTATATTGCGCCAAGTGCCTATGAAACTTGGTTTCTAACAGATGCCCTTACCTATAGAGATCTTGATCAAACAATAAATGCTGCAGACCATGCAGCAAAATTATTGGTATAAAAAAAGTCCTACTTATTGCAAGTAGGACTTTTTGATTGTACTGAAATAATACGTATTATTTTTGCATTGCTTTCCAGGCAGTGAACTGTTCTGGGGTAAGCGTTTTTTTCATGGCTCTTTCTAAAGATTCAGCAAATTTTAATTTATATGCAATTACCTCTGGGCTATTTGCATCTTGACCATCAACGTTTTTTCTTGTGTCTACTTCATTTGCGGTAAGAGCTCTAAAGATATAACGTTGCTGTGTACCGTCAAGACCTAATGCCTGGCTTAACTCAGCAGTTTTTTGTTTTGCAATAGTCTCTGGTCTGTCTTGGTTAACCGTTAATGACTGTGCTGTTGTGTTTTGTATACCTAGAACAAACACTGCAGCAATTGCTATAATTTTTAATAAGTTTTTCATTTTTATATGTTTATAATATGGACCACTAAAGTATATAATTTCAATACAATAAACCAATAATTAAGCCAAAAAACATTTTTATCCTATTAAGGGGCTGTTTTTTGCGATAGCTGATAATTTGTGTATGAATTGAGTGTTTTTTTTCGGGCCTTATTACTGGCCTTTTTTAAACCCGTAGGTGTTTTGACCAATAAAATCTTTAGGGAAGGTATCATCACCCTTAAAACCAAGTGCTACATTGCCACTGTCTTCGGGGATGTAATTGGTTTTAAATAGGTAGTCCCAAAGACTCAGGCTAATGGCGTAATTTACTCCTCGTCTGCCTTTAGGAACTTCGCTTGCATGATGGTATAAGTGCATCACAGGGTTGTTAAAAACATACTTTAATGGTCCCCAAGTAATTTTAATATTTGCATGGTTAAAATGCCCAATTGCAATAGTGATGAAATGAACAATAAAGGCCTGCTGGGGTTCAAAACCTCCCAGAATCATTACACCAAAAGTTTTAAGAGGCTTGTAGAGTATATTTTCCATCCAGTGGTATCTCAAATGAGAAGCAAAGCCCATTTGCTTTACACTGTGGTGTACCTTATGAAATCTCCACAAAAAGGAATACTTATGCAAAGAAAGATGGGTAAGCCATTGTACAAAATCTAGCACAACAAAAAACACCAACAATTGTATAACAGATGCCCACCCTGAGATATCAATAAGTGCAAGGCTTTTTTCACTAATATTAATTTGAGTGAATGACAGTTTTAAAACTTGATACACCCCCTCTATTACTATAGAAAAAATAAAGAAATTAAAAAACATGTAAAATCCATCCAACCAAAAATCTTTCCTAAACACGGCTTGGTTTTTACGCCAAGGAAAAGCAATTTCTAGCCCCCATACTATTAAAGAAATTATAATAAGACCCCAAAAATAATTAGTATAAAGAGGCACTACAAAGACAATAGAATTCCAGGTCCAATCTAAGGTCCCTAAAAAAGCGTCAATAAAAGCGTCTATATATTTTTTCATTTCAGTACTACTATCTATACTAGTTTAGGCCATGGTAACAAGCAAACCCTCAGGAGTTTTCTCAACCTTTACCAAGTTATGTTTTGTGAGGCCCTTTATGGTTTTGTCCCACTTTTTGTTACTTAGCCCAGATTGTTCTTTTAGCGTATTTAAATCTATGGGAGAAGTGCATTTTAATATATTAAAAACAGCTTTTTCATCCTCAGACATGGCAACTTGTTTTTGCTCTGGCTTCATTTGTGGGAAAAACAACACTTCTTGTATAGAAGCATTATTGGTTAAAAACATAATCAACCTGTCCATACCAATTCCCATACCAGAGGTTGGGGGCATTCCGTATTCTAGGGCTCTTAAAAAATCTTGGTCAATAAACTCTGTGGCCTCATCATCACCACGCCCAGCAAGTTTTACTTGATCCTCAAAGCGTTCTCTTTGATCTATAGGGTCGTTAAGCTCAGAGTAAGCGTTGGCCAATTCTTTACCACATATAATTAATTCAAAGCGCTCTGTGAGTTCTGGGTTAGAGCGGTGTTCTTTTGTCAAGGGGCTCATCTCTTTTGGATAGTCTGTAATAAATGTAGGTTGTATATAATTTGCCTCACATTTCTCGCCAAAAATTTCATCAATTAATTTCCCTTTACCCATGGCGCTGTCTACCTCAATACCCATAGCTTTGGCAGCTTCTCTAATTTCAGTTTCTGTTTTACCAGAAATATCAAAGCCAGTAAATTTTTTAATAGCATCTGTCATGGTCACTCTTGCGTAAGGAGCCTTAAAACTAATTTCATGCTCTCCAAACACCGTTTTTGAACTTCCGTTTACCTGGGTGGCGCAATACTCTAGTAGCTCCTCTGTGAAATCCATCATCCAGTTGTAATCCTTATAGGCTACATAAATCTCCATCATGGTAAACTCTGGATTATGCGTCCTGTCCATACCTTCGTTTCTGAAGGTTTTTGCAAACTCATATACCCCATCAAAACCACCGACAATTAATTTTTTTAGATACAGCTCACAGGCAATTCTCATGTACATAGGAATGTCTAGAGAATTATGATGTGTTTGGAATGGTCTTGCCGCAGCACCTCCCGGTATAGACTGCAAAATGGGTGTTTCTACCTCAAAATAACCACTGTTATTAAAAAAGGTACGCATGGCTGTAAAGAGCTTTGTTCTTTTTACAAAAACCTCTTTTACTTTTGGGTTTACAACCAAATCTGCATAGCGCTGTCTGTAGCGCATTTCTGGATCTATAAACTCATCATAGGTGTTTCCTTGGCTGTCTGTTTTTGGCAGCGGCAATGGTTTTAATGCTTTACTTAACAGCTTAAATTCTTTAACCAATACGGTAATTTCGCCTACCTGTGTGGTAAACAGCTCTCCTTCAACTCCTATAAAATCGCCAAGGTCTAGTAATTTTTTAAACAGCTCGTTGTATTTCATCTTATCTTCACCAGGGCAAATTTCGTCCCTGTTAAAGTACACTTGTATTCTTCCTTCACTATCTTGTATTTCAGCAAAAGAGGCTTTTCCTTGTATTTTTTTACGCATCAATCTTCCAGCAATAATCACTTTTTTGCCTTCTGTATACTGCTCTTTAATAGCTTTACTGGTATGATCTACAGGGTATAAATCTGCAGGATATGGGTTGATACCCAAGGCTCTTAATTGGGTCAGTTTTTCTCTACGAATGATTTCTACTTCAGAAAGTTGCATATGCTTTGTTTGTGCTACAAAATTAGCCTATTTCCCTATTTTAATCTTAAAATTTTTACAAAATTTTGTTTCCTTACCCAACAGACAATAAAAAGAGATATTTACTGGTTTTAATTTTGTCTATTATATCTCTTATTTGACTCATTCACCCAAAGAGATCTCTAGCTCTTGTAACAAAACAAAAATGGGTAGACCTATATTATAAATAGTTGTAATTTTGTAAGATAATAATACCTATGAGTTTTTGGAGAGTAGTACTTTCGATTTTATTTCCACCTCTTGCCGTAATTGATAAAGGGTGTGGTTCTGTATTAATTGTTTTAATCTTAACGTGTTTGGGTTGGATTCCTGGGGTAATTGCTGCCCTTATTATTTTAAATAACCCAGATAATTAAGCTAATTTAATACCAGTAATAAAGACGCCATAGGCTATTATTAAGGTGTCACTAACACATACAATATGCCATTAAAGGTGTCTTGCAAGCTTACTATATCTTGAACAAACAACTACAACTACAAGACCTAGGTCTTAAAGACTACAAAGAAACTTGGGAGTACCAAGAAAGCCTTTTTGCTGCTATAATTGATATAAAAATTAAAAACAGAAGAGAAGCTGCTGGACTGCAAACCCCAAACCATTTTTTGTTTGTAGAACACCCACATGTATACACCCTTGGTAAAAGCGGTGATTTAGACAATCTTTTAATACCCAAGGATACGTTGGCGGCTATTGGTGCTACCTTTTATAAAATAAATAGAGGTGGAGATATTACCTATCATGGTCCAGGACAAGTTGTAGGGTACCCCATCATGGATTTAGAAAATTTCTTTACAGACATCCATAAGTATTTACGCCTGTTGGAAGAAATGGTGATATTAACCCTCGCCCAATACGGTTTAAAAGCACAGCGCTCTGAGGGAGAAACTGGTGTTTGGCTTGATCCAGGCACTCCTTTTGCTAGAAAAATTTGTGCCATGGGTGTACGGGCAAGCCGCTGGGTTACCACTGTCTCTTATACACATCTCCGAGCCCACGAGACAGGCAGAAATCT
>OJIO01000647.1_pt1 | contig 20420 bp, 3 predicted proteins | sample 1595621 | NCBI WGS metagenome assembly OJIO01 (sample SAMN05416776, study PRJEB24817) | seawater metagenome | isolation source: Sea water | place: Canada:Atlantic | collected 2013-07
GGTCCGCGAAGAAACGCAGGGCAAGCGTCCGGACATTGAGGAAAAAGCCAAAAAAATGTATCTCGTTAACAATGAAATCGGGGGTCTGGTGAATAATTCCAAGCCCGATCCAAAAGAAAATAAACCGAACGTTATAAAACCTGTGGACAAAACCAAGGATGCTATAGCCACTAGGACAGTTGAAACCAAAATCACCCCCAAAGCAAAGGCTGAAGAAGCTGAACAAGATGAGTTTACAAGGGTAGCACAACAAAACAATATTAAGAGTAGAAAATTTAGGAATTTGGACGGGGTAGCCGACGGTTACTATGTTGTGGCCAATGTCTATAAGGGCGAAAAATATCTTAATAAGTTTGTAACGGAACTTGCCAATGAAGGAGTAAGGGCAGACTATTTCGAAAATTCCAACAATGGACTTAAATATGTATATCTAGAAAGGTATGATACCTGGCAGGAGGCATTGGCCGCCCATAAATCCAACATCAATGGAACCTATTCCAAGGATATGTGGATTATGAATGTGGACAACACCCGTTATACGGACGCTGATAAGGCCTATGTACAAAACGTAAACAAAATCAAGGAAAAATCATCACAATATGCTTTGGACAAACTTCAGAAAAATGTTGTGGTTAAAGACAATGTAACCGCAAATGATCCTACGGCGAAAGTGTACAAAATAAATGGTCTTGGAACCGGATATTATATTATTGCCAATGTATTCGCCAGTGCCAACAATGCCAATAGATTTGTAAAAATGTTAAATGCCCAAGGACTAAGTGCCAGTTATTTCATTAACCCTGAAAATAACTATAGATATGTATATCTTAAGAGGCACGAATCCTGGAACAATGCCTTGGTTTCCTATTACTCCAAGATCAACGATACTTACAACGATAAAATGTGGATCATGCGGGTAACGCCAAATCAAATGACATGATCGGGTGGGTCAATATAAAAAATGGAATAACCAATCTATTCAAGTGTATATAATCCTAAACTTAAGATTACAAATTTGATAATCGAAATACCGTTGTGATCAATATTCCTAAAACTTGGCCTAAAAGTGGGAAAAACAATAAAATGGGGCATTATTGCGAATAACCAAACAAGAGTATCAACCTTACTATAATACTGATAAATGCTATATTCATTGGTTCCATAATAATCATAAAGCCAAAGAGCCAATTGAACTAGGTCACTCAATATTTAACGTGAGTTCGATATGTATTTTATTTAAAATCAGTTGTTTATATGACATCTGTCCGGTCGAGCGGAGTCGAGACCTCATTGTAAATACATTACAGTAAAATAACCTCTCGACTCCGCTCGAGGGGACCGTAGCATTTATTATAACTTACATTAAATCAATGTATTGATAATATTTTTATGTCGAACTCACGTTATTTAAAACACCGTAACTCTTCCTAACCCATTTAACGTGAAAATATTGATATTAGGTTTTGCCTTTGACAACAAATTGATTATTAAAAATATTCTCCTTTAAGGCAAGGCTATCATCTCTGTTCTATACTCCTGTATCTAAAAGGTCCTATTTTATCTTAACTAAGCAAGGGTTTAACTAGCAATAATGCATAGTTCCTTCAAAATTAAATTCTTACAAGCTGCTTTTAAAAAAATGCCTAACCATACAATAAAAGCATTTCACAACATATTAGAACACCCCTACAACATTAAATTCCACAGCTCACTATTAAGGTTAATATTTGTTATGAATGTTCGGTTTTTGGAAACTTATCAAGAATGTTTTTAACAATTCTCGGTAAAGTTCACAAAAACCCAACCTTCCAAGTAAACATTATAAGCGACCCAAATCACTTAATAATGTATGCCATACCAAACTAATTTACCTAATGGGATCAAAAAATACTAAAAAATTACTGCTGACCTGTTTTTTACTATTAGGCATCTTCTCTGCCTATTCTCAGGTAAAAAACCCTTTTGACGTTCGTTATGAAAATGAACTACGTGGTGATATAACCTTTATAGCCAATAATATTGTCAATAGGCAAGCCAATGGATATTGGGAATACCAATGTGTTAGAGAAAGAAGAGGGGAATGTACAAGGTGGGCCTATGTTTGGGTAAACTCTTATGTTTCCCCAAATGATCCATACAATGAAACAGGAAATTCCTCGGAATACAACGACGACCTCGATATGCAGTATATCGATATCGACGGCGATGCCTCAACATTTAGTTCCAGTAGTGCAATTTTAACCGTTCCCAACCCCGATTGTGCCATAGTACGTTATGCCGGACTATACTGGTCGGCAGTATTCAGCGCAAGTAACAGAACGGGTTTTGACCAACTTAAATTTAAGATTCCAGGAGGTACTTATCAAGACTTAACGGCAGATGAAATATTATTCGACGGTGCAGGAGACGCCGATTTTGGCTATTACAGCCCATACGCCTGTTATAAGGATGTTACTTCCATCGTTGCCGGAATGGCCGACCCCAATGGGGAATATTTTGCCGCCAACATAAGGGCAAGTTCAGGAAGCAGTATTTCCGGAGGTGTTTCCGGAGGATGGAAAATGGTCGTAGTTTATGAAGACCCCAATTTACCTGGTAAATATATCACCACTTTTGACGGATATGCCGGCATAAAATCTGGGGAAACCGTTGATATCCCAGTAAACGGATTTACCACACTCCCTGCTCCCTTCCCTGTAATTGCTCAGCTTGGGGTAGGTACTCTGGAGGGAGATAATAGAATAGGAGGCGACGGACTTTCCATTAAGGCCAATAGCAACTTTACCTATACACCATTAGGGAATACGGTAAACCCGACCAATAATTTTTTTAATAGCAATATTACGAGGGCCAATGCCATAGTTATGGACAGGAACCCAAACTCCATAAATACTTTGGGTTGGGATGTAGACTTTTTTAATATCAACAATCCCCTAAATGGTGTTATCCCCAACAATGAAACGGGGGCAACATTGAGGGCAAGCTCCTCACAGGATAAATACGATATTTTCTTTACCTCTTTTGACGTTGAAATTATTGAACCCATCATTAATTTAACCAAAACAGTTGAAGATATTGCTGGCAATGATATTACCGGACAAGGAGTAAATCTAGGACAGACCTTGGATTATGTGTTAACATTCCAAAATGTTGGAAATGATAGTGCAGACAACTATACCATCAAAGATATTCTTCCTGTTAATGTAACCTTGGACGAATCCAATTTTACCTTACCGGCAGGAGTTACCTACACCTATGACGAGCCTAGTAGGACCGTCCAGTTTAGTATTCCCAATGCATTAGTTGAAAAAAATGATCCCAGTTACGCCATACGCATGAGAGTCAAAGTGGCTGAAAACTGCTTCGATTTTGTGGATGCCTGTTCCGATCTTATTCAAAACCTGGCTTATTCTACTTATCGTGGAGTGCTAAACAGCAACCAAATTAGTGATGACCCTAGCGTAACCGACTTCGATAATTGTGGTTTCGTTGTACCAGGTGCCACCAACTTTCTTTTGGACGATTTGGCAGATTGTAACTTTATCAGAACAGTAAAACTATGTGGAGATCAAGCATTATTGGATGCCGGTGATGGTTTTGATGATTATATATGGTATAAGGATGAAAACGGAAACCAAGAATTGGATGCCGCCGATACCCTAATAACCGATGGCGATTCCGACAACGATCCGAGTACTTTCGTGGTTAGCGCCATAGGCACCTATATCGTAGATAAAATTGTTGCCGATCCCTGTAAGGGATTTAAAGAAATATTGGTTGTGGAACGTTTTGGTGCCACACAAACAAACCCTATTGTTGATTTTTTCAATAACAGTAACAATGATGCCGATCCTACCAACGATGTACAGGGGGAAATTGTAAGCTGTTCCGTAGATGGAAGTCCCTTACCAAAGATTTTCCTGTGTGGGGTAAATGACACCCAACTAATACAGGTCAATATTGCCGATGCCCAAAGTATGGTTTGGGAGCAGTTGGTAGAAGGCAGTTGTACAGATTCAGGGGACGATTGTGGAAATAAAAATGCCACCTGTACCTGGAACCAAGTGTCTATCGGCCCAAGTTTTACAGCAAATAGTGCCGGTAAATTCCGTTTGGTTGTCAACTACCAAAATGGTTGTTTTAGCCGTTTTTATTTCAACGTCTTCCAGAACAATTTGGATATACAGTACAATGCCAACGATATTATTTGTAATACCCCGGGAAATATTACCATTACAAATCTAGGTTTGGGTTACGGCTATCAACTTTATGATGTTGCCAACGGCACCATTGTAGTGCCTTATAGCGACAATAATGGCCCAAGCTTTGATATTAGTACCAATGGTGCCTACAGAGTGGGCATTACACAATTGGATAATACAACCGGTGAACCTATAGATGGCTCCTGCGAATTTACCACCCCGGATATTGGAATTAGAAATCGAAATTTCCAACTCAACATTACAACAACTGCAGCCACATGTAGCACCTTGGGAAGTATAAACATTCAAGCAATGAATGTTGAGGCCAATTACGAATATGAGATTAGAATAGATGACGGTAGTAACGGTGGAAATGGTACACTGTTGGACAACGAAACAGCCCAACCAGATAATAACTATACTTTTCAAAATTTAAATGCTGGCAACTATATAATCCGTGTACGCACCGATGATGGTTGTTTCCTGGAGGAAAAGGTCACTGTCCTCAGCGAGGCCGACTTGGACTTAACAGCAAGGATTTCCCAACATATTAGTTGCAAGGAAGGCAACATCCTTATGGATTCCAGTGGTGGAAAAACACCTCATACCTATGCCATTTGGTCTTACGTGGATGAAGGTGGCAATACTGTTACCTCCTATCCAAATGTAACCTCAATACCCCCTGGTAACTTTCAAACTAGCCAAATATTCGATATTCTAGATCCAGGAGATTATACCTTTGTGGTAGTAGATCGGAATAATTGCTATTCCTTTTCCAACACGGTTACCATAAATTTGGTTCCGGCAGTGGAATTCACCACCTCGGTCACTGATGAAAGTTGCTTCGGAGCTGAAGACGGTAGTATAGTTTATAATATGACTAATACCAACGGCTATAAGGTTGAGTATACCTTAATCTACCCAGATCCCGACACTGATGACGTAATCAATTCCTCTGGAACCTTTACTGGATTGCCACAAGGTAATTACACCGTAATCCTAACTCAATCCAAAGGAGGGGCAAGTTGCGATTTCATACAAGATTTCACCATAGGCGGTCCCGCAGACGGCGTATCAGGTGATGCCGCCTTAATACAGGATTATACCTGTCTACAGGACGGTATTATAGAGGCACAAAATGTTGCTGGCGGAACGGCACCATATTCTTATAGTATTGATGGGGTAAACTTTGTTTCGGGCCCTGGTGCGGAAACTTTTTCCAATCTTACAAGTGGAAACTATAGTATTACGATTAGGGACGCAACGCTTTGTACCTTTGTTACAAATTCCGTTGTAATTGACCCGCTTAATGAGCCAACGGATCTTACCTTTACCTCTACAGCGCCAAACTGTCCTACACAAACGTCCAATGTAACGGTAACGGCTGTTAACGGAATTGATCCCTTGACCATAGAAATTATTGCCCCTTCGGCCATTACATCCAATTCCATAGCTGGTAAAACGGCAACCTTTAACAACCTTGATCCGGACACCTACACCTTTAGGGTTACCGATAGCAAGGGTTGTTCCTATGACGAAACCTACACCATTACTCCAGTTGATCCAATCCAGGTTGTTGGTACTTTGGTCAACAACGTGAGTTGTATAGGAAATGCCAATGGAGCCATAGACTTTGAAATAAACGATTTTAGCACTACCTATAGCTATACTGTTAACGGCGCAACCGCCATAACTGGACAGTCTGTCAACACAATTAATTTAACCGGTCTGGTAGCTGGTGATTATACCATAGTAGTTACCGATGAAACCACCAACTGCACCGATACCAACACGATTACTGTAAGTGAACCGGCAACCGCCTTAGGAATTACCTTTAGCACAACCCCCTTAACTTGTAGCGCCGATGGATCGGTTACCATTACTGCAACCAATGGTTGGGGAGGATACTCCTATGAACTGGAACAGCCCGATAATAGCATTTTAGGCCCTCAGGGAAGCAATGTATTTTCCAGTCTTAGTCAAACAGGCACCTATACCATTAGCGTTACCGATGCAGGTGGATGTAACGCTACAGATACCTTTGATATATTAGCCCCAGCAAATCCAACGGCGACATTGGACGCTACAACCAACCTTTGCTATGCTCCTGCAACCGGAGTTAGCCTTACTGCTACTGCAGCTGGTGGTGTTGGCCCATATACCTATAGCCTTAACGGTGCCCCAGCACAGAATGGCAATGTATTCAACAACCTTGCCCCAGATTCTTATTCAGTATTGGTAAGGGATGCCTATGGATGTAGTGTTACCACAAATACTATTACCATAGAGCCACAGCTAACCGTATCCAATGCAATTACCAAAGAATTGGATTGTTCCGCTTCTCCTGAAGCGATAATTGATATTACCATAAATGGTGGATATGCCGCTTATAGCTATCAAATAAATGGAGGTGCAAGTACCGCTATTGTAGGTAATACCATTACTTATACCACGGCAATCGACGGCAGTTACACCTTCCTAATTACAGATAGTGAAGGCTGTACAGCGCAAACCACTGTTGTTGTGGACCCCATTACCAATCCCGTAGCAACAAATAATATTACGGATCCAAATTGTGATAGTGCCACCAACGGCAGTGTTGAAATTGTAATAGATCCAAACTTTGGAACCGCCCCATACCAAGTAAACTTCAATGGTGCAGGACTTAGTAATCAAACCACATACTCCGGCCTTGCTTCTGGAACGTATAATTATGTAGTACAAGACAGTAAAGGTTGTACTTTCAATGGTAGCGCAACCTTGACAGCGCCAAATGCCATTACTGCCGATGCCGTATTAACACAAGCCTATACCTGTCTACAAACAGCCAGCATACAAGCCCAAAATATAACTGGGGGAACACCTGGATATACCTTTAGTATAGACGGAATAAATTTTGTTGCCGGGGATACCTTCACTGGGCTTACTGACGGAGATTATACAATTACCGTGCGTGACGCGAGTGGATGTACATTCGCAACAGTTCCCGTAAATGTACCGGCACTAGATCCGCCAACAGATATTACCTTTAACAGTACAGAGGCCAACTGTCCGGCCGAGACTTCAGACGTAACCCTCACTGTTACTGGAGGTAGCTTCCCGCTCACTTATGAAATAATTGCACCCGCGGCCGACGTGTCCACCAATGCAACAGGAATATTCAATAATCTTGCCCCAAATACGTATACCTTCAGAGTTACCGACAACAAAGGGTGCTCCTATGACGAAAACTATACCGTAAACCCAGTTGTAAAAATAGATGCCTTGGGGACTTTGACCCAGAACGTATCCTGTCAGGGAAGTGCAGATGGTGCCATACAATACAATGTCTCCGGATTTAGTGGCAATTACAGCTTTACCCTAACAGGACCAACGGCCATTGCCCCACAATCTGGAATAAATACCAACCCATTAAACTTTAGCGGTCTATTGGCAGGTGATTATACCATCACCGTTACCGACGATACTACCAATTGTACCGATACGGCCACTGTGACCGTAAATGAGCCTGCAGATCCATTGGCCTTTACCTTTACAGTAAGCCCATTGACGTGTACTACTGATGGATCGGTAACCATTACAGCAACAGACGGTTGGGGAGGGTATACCTATCAGGTTAGCGAACCCGATGCGAATATTCTAGGACCTCAGGGAAGCAATGTTTTTTCGGGTCTTAGCCAAACAGGCACCTATACTATCAGCGTAACCGATGCCGGAGGATGTACCGTTACCGATACCTTTGATATAACTACACCGGCCAACCCTACGGCTACTTTAGCCGCAACAACGGACCTTTGTTACGTTCCTGGAACAGGTGTCAGCCTTACCGCAACAGCAGCTGGAGGAGTAGCTCCTTATACCTATAGCCTTAACAGCGCACCGGCACAAAATGGAAATGTATTTAATAACCTTGCGCCAGGGATCTATTCCGTTGAAGTACGGGATGTCTACGGCTGTAATGTTACCACTAATACCATTACTATTGAGCCACAGCTTACCGCTTCCAGTGTATTGACGAAGGAACTGGATTGTACCGCCTCTCCAGACGCTATATTGGACATCACTGTCAATGGAGGCTATGCCGACTACAGCTATAAAGTAAGTGTTGATGGAGCGGCATACGGGGTTTCAACCGCCTTAGGTGCAGGAATAACCACCTTTAGTTATACCGCTACAACTGCAGGAACCTATAGGTTTGAGATTACGGACAATGAAGGCTGTATTGCACAAACAACAGTTATTACCGTAGACCCCATCAGCAACCCACAGGCTTACGAAACAGTTACCAATGTAAGCTGTAACGGAGGAAGTGACGGAATAGTGGAGATCGTATTCGATACAAATTTTGGTACGGCTCCTTACCGAGTAAATTTTGACGGCGGAGGACTGAGCAACAACACTACTTATTCTGGATTGGCCGCGGGAACCTACTCCTATACAGTCCAGGATGACAAGGGATGTACAGTAACCAATTCCGTCAACGTGGGAGAACCTGCAGCAATCACTTTCGATGCAGCAATCGTCCAAGAATATACCTGTCTACAGGATGCAACAGTGGAAGCCCAGAACGTAATTGGAGGCACTTCTCCATACACCTATAGTATTGACGGCATCAATTTTGGCGCCAACAGCTTTACGGGTCTTAAGGACGGGAATTACACACTTACCGTGAAGGATGCCAATGGTTGTACCGCCACTAGGCCCATCACCATTGATCCCTTGACACCACCTACAGACATATCCTTTAGTGCCACCGCAGCCAACTGTCCAGCGGAGACTTCGGATATCACCTTAACTCCAACCGGAGGTAGCGGTGCTATCACTTATGAAATTATAGCACCCGCCGTCGCAGTGCCTTCCAATGCCACGGGAATTTTTACAGGACTTGATCCCGACACCTATACGTTCAGAATTACCGACGCCAAAGGATGCTCCTATGACGAAAACTATACCCTGAACCCTGTTACCAAGATAAATGTGCTGGGTACTTTAACACAGAACGTATCCTGTCAGGGAAGTGCGGATGGAGCCATACAATACAATATAACCGGATTTAGTGGCAATTATAGCTTTACCGTAGCTGGGCCAACGGCCATTGCCCCACAATCTGGAATAAACACCAACCCATTAAACTTTAGCGGTCTTTTGGCCGGGGATTACACCATTACCGTTACGGACGATACCACTAACTGTACCGATACGGCTACCGTTACTGTAAACCAACCTTCAGCTCCCTTGGCATTTACTTTTAATTTGAGCCCAATGACCTGTGCCGCTGATGGATCGGTAACCATTACTGCAACTGATGGATGGGGAGGTTATCGTTATCAACTTACAGAACCCGACACCAATATAGTTGGACCTCAGGCCAGCAATGTTTTTAACGGATTAAACAAATTAGGAACCTATACCATAAGTGTTACCGATGCTGGTGGATGTACCGTAACCGATACCTTTGATATTGTTACCCCTACCAATCCAGTGGCAAGTATTGATATGGCAGCCTCTACTTTATGCTATACCTCAACTGGGCTAGCAACAATTGTAGTAGGCGCCACAGGTGGATTGGCCCCTTATTACTATAGTTTGAATACAGGTCCTACACAAACTTCCAATACGTTTGTGGACTTAACACCTGCCACCTATGACTTTCATGTAACTGATAGCAATGGATGTACAGATACCGTTCAATTCACCATTGAACCAGAACTTACGGCCAATGCAGTTTTAACCAAAGACCTGGATTGCACGGTTAGTCCAGATGCGGAAATCAACTTGAACGTTAGCGGAGGATATCCTGCCTATACTTATGAAGTAGCCTTTAACGGCGGAGCCTATGCAGCCTATGCCGGAGCCTTCCCTTATACCACATCCAATGCAGGTACTTATAGGTTCAGAATAACCGATTCCCAAGGTTGTATTAGCGAGAGTAATATAGTTACCGTTACTCCATCCGAAACGCCAGTTATTACGAGTGTGACCCCTACACATGTACTATGCTTTGGGGACAACTCTGGATCTTTGGATATTGTCATAGACACTAGTGTAGGAATTGCTCCATATACCATAACTATAGTGGAAACCGGTTCAGGAACCAATTATGGTAGTCAGACCACAGGATTACCGGCCGGGGTTTATGAAATAACATTAACCGATGACAAAGGGTGTTATGTAACAGCTACCGAAACCATCACAGAACCCACTGCCATAAATCCAAATATTACACATACCAATTTATCCTGTTCGGCTTCTACAAATGTAATGGGTACTATAACGGTAGATGCCTCAGGAGGCACATCGACCTATATTTATGAAATAAACAACAATGATTATTCCTTTACAGATACATATGATACCTCATCAGGTACCAATGACCATACCTTTACTGGTTTAAACTTTGGGGATTATACCGTTAGGGTAATTGACAATAACGGTTGTGAAAGTATCTCCACCGTTACCATCACTACTGGCCCCGACGTCCTTATAACGACATCTCCTGTTGCTGGATGTGCTCCTGGAACTGGCGAAATGCTGGTAGAAGCCGCAGCAAGTAACGGAACATTGGGGACAGGCACCTTCTATTTTGCGATTTACCCTGAAACAACTTGGTATGCTGGACATCCCGATTGGTATCTTCAAGATGGAGGTGCCGGATCACCTCCATACACCCATAATTTTACAGGCTTGACCCCTGGCGTAACCTATACCTTTATAGTTTATGACTCGGATACCGGCTGTGAATATATTCAGGAGGCAACCGTTCCGGTAACAACAAATTCAACTTTAACTTCTTCGGTAGACACTACTACCAATGTAAGTTGTTTTGGCGTAGTAGACGGGTCCGTAGACTTTACCTATAGCGGTTATGGCGGAACCCAGGTGGATTATGAAATATTCACTTATACAACTAATACCCCAACAGGTATTACAGGTAGTACTACCGTAGTGATTCCAGGGACATCACAAAGTAGAAGTTTATCGGGACTTGCCCCTGGAGAATATTATATACTATTTGAAGAAGTAAATGGTCCCAATGCTGGATGTGTCAACGCATCGGATAGTTTTGTGATAGAGCAATCACCAGCCTTATTGGAGATAACGGCTACTTCCACCAATGACAATTGTACCCCGAATGCAGGTACCATAACCGCCAATGCACGTTACGGTAAGGCTCCTTACCAATTCCAGTTGGAATTGGCATCTGCAGGAGCACCTACTGTAGGTACATGGACAGGAACCAATACCAGTGGTTTCTTTAATGCCGAGGCAGAGGATTATATTGTATATGTTAAGGACGCCAATGACTGTATACGATTTGTTGCAGTAACTATTGCGGAAGATCCTAGTCCAGTCATTAGCCTTCTTGTGCCAGATCAGTGCGCCACTACGGAAGGGAATTTTACTATCCAAGTTACTTTGGACACCCCTGGTGTGCAACCCTATTTCCTAAGCTTGGATGGAGGTGCATTTCAGGCAGTGACTTTTTCCGGAGCTCCAGGAACTTATGATTTTACTGGTTTAAGTTCAGGAAACCATACCGTAGAAATAAGGGATTCCAATGGTTGCGGCAATATCGATAATATAGATATTTATACCCCAACTTCTTTATCGGCTGAGGTAACGGTAACCCCATCATGTAATGCCCTATTGCAGGACGACGGTGAGATTAAGGTGAATGCTTATGGCGGATCACTATTCAATTACAGGTATGAACTTAGGGATACCTCGGACAATATCATTAGACCAAAACAGATTCCGGATACTTTCTCTAACCTTACCCCAGGAACCTATAGAATATATGTTTATGACAATCTTGCGACAGGTTGTGATGCCTTTATAGACATCACCTTGGATGTACCAACGGCCGTAGTTGCCGCCATTGGGGATATAAAAGATATAAGTTGTAATGGTGCCAGTGATGGTTCCATAGTAGTTACCCTGGACCCAAGTATGGATAATCCTCCCTATACCTATCAATTATTTGATAGTACTGGAACTATTCCAGTAACACTGTTACCACAAGCCTCCAATGTCTTTACTGGATTGGATCAGGGCGATTATATTGTAAGGATAAGATCAGCAAGGTTCTGTAAAATGGATATTCCATTTACTATCAATGAGCCCAGTGCTTTAGTGGCCAACGCAACTGCCACCGATTTTGCCTGTGCCGCAGATAATTCTGTAGCCCAAGCCGTAATAACAGCAGATATCCCTACAACCGGAACTGCACCTTATACTTACAGCATAAATGGAGTAAACTTCTTTACTACCAATACATTTAACATTAACGATACCGGTGCAGTTCAAAATTTCACCGTAACTGTGCGTGATGCCAACGGTTGTACCGATACCGATAATGTAACAATAAACCCCTTGCCGACCATCACGGATGTTACCGTTGGCCAACAGACCGCCATTACCTGCAACAATGACGAGCTTGCGAGGGTGACAGTAACGGGAGGATCGGGCGACTTTACCTTTGAGCTTTTGCCAACGGGAAGTGCCCCGACCCAGAGCTTGGTAAGCCAAACGGCCGACTTTAGTTTGACCGCCCCGGGGGACTATACCTTTAGGGTCACAGACAATGTTACCGGTTGCTATTTCACAACTGCGCCCTACACCGTTGCCCCCTACGACCTGATAGAAGTAGTGGCCACCGCCCTTACCCCGGTGACCTGTTATGGGGACTCCGATGGGGAATTGCAGATCCAGGTGATCAACTATCTGGGCAATTACGATTACCAGGTCTTTGACAGCAGTGGCGCAAGCGTAACCGCAGTTATAAGTTCCGATACCTCCGTCAACCCAAGGACCATTTCAGGATTGCCCGCAGGTAACTTCTATGTGGTGCTTACCGCTACCGATACCCCGTTCTGTGATGATACCTCCAATACGGTGACCATTGTATCGCCAGCGGCCGACCTTGACCTGACAGTAACCAATAATATCAATGCCAACTGTAACATCGGTGCCCAGGTGACCGTTACCGCCAGCGGTGGGAACGGCGGATATACCTATGCCTTTGTACAGGACGGTGCAGTTGTAAACCCAGGGGATTATACCGCAAGTGCCAGTGCCATACTTGACCCGGCCACCAACCTTAACTGGGACGTTTGGGTGAAGGATGCCATGGACTGTACCTATATGATCGATGTCGTTATTGCGGAAGATCCCATGCCGACGGTAAGCCTTCCGGCCTATGCCGTCGACCAGTGTACCTCCAACGGGACAGCCTATACCTTTACCGCGACAGGTACCGGTGTGGCGCCTTTAAAATACAGCATCGGGAACGGATTCCAGAGCAGCGGCACCTTTACCGTATCCGCTCCGGGAACCTATACCGTCACCGTACGTGACGCCAACGGGTGTACCGTGACCGATACCATTGACATACTGCCCCCATTGGGCGCGGCTGCAGTGGCAACCGCACAGCCTTCATGTATCGCCAACGACGGGGTGATCACCATCACCGCAAGCGGTGGGGCAGGTGCGGGCAACTATGAGTACGACCTATTGAATTCCATTGGCAACAGCGTAACCGGAGGAGCACGTCAGGCCTCCAACGTATTCAACGTTCTGGCTCCGGGCAATTATACCGCCATCGTTTACGATACCTCGGGATCCGGATGTGACGCCCAGGTGCCCGTTTTCTTGGAAACCCCCACACCGGTAGTATTTACATATACCTATGAGGACGTATCCTGTAACGGGGGTGCCGACGGTTCCATTCAGGTCATCCTGGATGCTTCCAACGACAACCCGCCATATACCTTTACCATCAACGACGGTACAAATCCGCCGACCACACAGAACAACAATCTGTTCACAGGCCTCACCGCAGGTAACTACGACATTACAGTTACCTCCGATAGGGGATGCTTTACCATGCAGACCGTAACAATCGGTGAACCCAATGCTTTAGATGCTGCGATCACCAATGTAACCGATTTCGCCTGTAATATGAACAATGCTGTTCAATCTGCATCTATTGAAGTTACTATTACTGCAGGTACTGGAACACCTGCCTATACCTACAGTGTTAATGGAGGTCCTTTTATACCCACAGGTGGGGATGTGTTTACATACACTGTCACAACTGCTGGCAATTATGACATTATTGTAAAAGATAGCAATGGCTGTACTTTTACAATTCCAACCCAGACAATAAACCCCTTGCCTACCATCACGGATGTTACCGTTGGCCAACAGACCGCCATTACATGTACCAATGACGAGGTGGCAAGGGTGACAGTAACGGGTGGATCCGGAGACTTTACCTTTGAGCTTTTGCCGATCGGAAGTGCCCCGACCCAGAGCTTGGTAAGCCAAACGGCCGACTTTACATTGACCGCACCAGGGGACTATACCTTTAGGGTCACAGACAATGTTACCGGTTGCTATTTCACAACTGCGCCCTACACCGTTGCCCCCTACGACCTGATAGAAGTAGTGGCCACCGCCCTTACCCCGGTGACCTGTTATGGGGACTCCGATGGGGAATTGCAGATCCAGGTGATCAACTATCTGGGCAATTACGATTACCAGGTCTTTGACAGCAGTGGCGCAAGCGTAACCGCAGTTATAAGTTCCGATACCTCCGTCAACCCAAGGACCATTTCAGGATTGCCCGCAGGTAACTTCTATGTGGTGCTTACCGCTACCGATACCCCGTTCTGTGATGATACCTCCAATACGGTGACCATTGTATCGCCAGCGGCCGACCTTGACCTGACAGTAACCAATAATATCAATGCCAACTGTAACATCGGTGCCCAGGTGACCGTTACCGCCAGCGGTGGGAACGGCGGATATACCTATGCCTTTGTACAGGACGGTGCAGTTGTAAACCCAGGGGATTATACCGCAAGTGCCAGTGCCATACTTGACCCGGCCACCAACCTTAACTGGGACGTTTGGGTGAAGGATGCCATGGACTGTACCTATATGATCGATGTCGTTATTGCGGAAGATCCCATGCCGACGGTAAGCCTTCCGGCCTATGCCGTCGACCAGTGTACCTCCAACGGGACAGCCTATACCTTTACCGCGACAGGTACCGGTGTGGCGCCTTTAAAATACAGCATCGGGAACGGATTCCAGAGCAGCGGCACCTTTACCGTATCCGCTCCGGGAACCTATACCGTCACCGTACGTGACGCCAACGGGTGTACCGTGACCGATACCATTGACATACTGCCCCCATTGGGCGCGGCTGCAGTGGCAACCGCACAGCCTTCATGTATCGCCAACGACGGGGTGATCACCATCACCGCAAGCGGTGGGGCAGGTGCGGGCAACTATGAGTACGACCTATTGAATTCCATTGGCAACAGCGTAACCGGAGGAGCACGTCAGGCCTCCAACGTATTCAACGTTCTGGCTCCGGGCAATTATACCGCCATCGTTTACGATACCTCGGGATCCGGATGTGACGCCCAGGTGCCCGTTTTCTTGGAAACCCCCACACCGGTAGTATTTACATATACCTATGAGGACGTATCCTGTAACGGGGGTGCCGACGGTTCCATTCAGGTCATCCTGGATGCTTCCAACGACAACCCGCCATATACCTTTACCATCAACGACGGTACAAATCCGCCGACCACACAGAACAACAATCTGTTCACAGGCCTCACCGCAGGTAACTACGACATTACAGTTACCTCCGATAGGGGATGTTTTACCATGCAGACCGTAACAATCGGTGAACCAACTATAGTGGACGTAACAGCTACCGCAACCACTTTTGCATGTAATGCCAACAACCAGGCATCGCAAGCAGTAATAACCGCAGTGGGAACAGGTGGAACAGCGCCATATACCTACAGTATTAACGGAGTAAACTTCTTTACTTCCAATACCTTTAATATTAGCGATAACGGGTCTGATAGGGTTATTACCGTTACCATTAAGGATGACAACGGCTGTACCGATACTACCACAGTGAACATTAGCGCCCTGAACAAATTTACGGCTACATTGGCCCAGGATGCTGCAATATCCTGTGCAGGACCAGAAGAAGTAACCATAACTGTAAACGACAATGGCAATGCAGCCAATGTTTATAGCTATCAGTTGTTACCTGTTGGCAATACCAATGCTACACAAACAGGAACTCCAACCTATAACAGTGCCACATTTAATCTGACCGCTGTTGGAAGTTATACCTTTAGGGTTACCGATACCACCACTGGATGTTATGTGGATACCGCAACTTATACGATCGCTCCTTATGATTTGATCAAAGTGACCGCTACGGCGATTACACCTGTGACCTGTTTTGGGGACAATAATGGTGCTTTGCAAATTAATGTTAGTGGTTATTCAGGTCCATATAATTACACTGTTTATACCAGTGCAGGTGTAGCCACCGCAATTACCGGATCGGCCAATACATCCACCAACCCATTGACCATTAGTGGGCTTACGGGAGGTAACTACTACGTAAGGGTTACCGAGACCAATGTTCCATTGTGCTTTGAGAATTCCAATACAGTAAGAATAATTTCTCCGGATAGGGCACTGACCGCTATTGTAGATCCAATAGCCAACGTTACCTGTTCCAATGATGCAGGTGAAATAATAGTAGACCCAAGTGGAGGTTATGCTCCCTATGATATTGTACTGACCAATACCACCACCTCACAGGTATACAATGCCACTGATGTTAATGTAATGGTATTTGGAAATCTATCAGCAGGGAACTACACTGTACAGATCACAGATGCCAATGGCTGTATCCTTAACGATGCCGAAACCTTGGTACAACCTGCACCGATTACTGCAGATATCACTCCTTTATCCACAACATTGGATTGTTACGGGGATAGTGATGGTGCATTGACCGCTATAAATATGGCTGGCGGTGAAGGTATTTACCAATATCAATTAAATGTGTACGACGCAACAGGTAGCAACATTGTTTACACCTCTGGCGGACAGGTTAGTCCTATTTTCAACAACCTAAAATCCGGTATTTATACAATTACAGTATCTGATGGTTGGGGATGTGATGTTGAAACCGTACAGGCCACTATAATCGATCCTACAGAAGTTTATGCCTCTTTGATAAGGACAAGTCCATTAACTTGCTTAAACGACGCAGAATTGCTCCTAACTGCATATGGCGGAACGGGTCCATATGAATATAGTGAAGACGGCATCAATTATTTCCCAATGAGCGGTGGTGATACCCACAGCTTCACTGTTACTGCAGGAACCTATAGATACTATGTCAGGGATTCCTTCGGATGTTCCTCAATTTTATCAAACCAAATAAAAGAAGATGTCATTGAACCCTTAACGGTGAGTATGGATACTTCTGCAGCGGTCATCAACTGTAATGGTGATAATACCGCTATATTGATAGCCAAAGCAGATGGTGGTCTGGGTAATTACCGCTATGAATTGTTTACCGATGCCGCCTTAACAAACAGCATTGCTGGACCTCAAACAAGCGGTCAGTTCGGTAACCTAACAGTGGGCAGCTACTGGGTTAGGGTTACCAGCGATGATTGTGTAGTGGTGTCCAACGAAAACAGAATAATAGAACCAACCCCACTGGTTGTGGACGATTCCTTTACGAACGTTAGCTGTAATGGCGCCAATGACGGTAGTATAACAGTTTCCTTAAGTGGTGGTTCCGGTGGATATCAATATGCCATTTCACCCAACTTGGACAAATTTGATACTGTAAATACATTTACCAATCTAGCACCAGGTAACTATACTGTAATTGCACAGGATATAAATGGATGTTTTGAACAATTGAGATATACCATAATAGAACCGGCAATCATAACCGCAGTACCAACCACAACGCCGGAAATATGTATTGGCAGTGAAGATGGCACCATATCTTTGATAATCTCTGGTGGAACGGCACCATATAGGACTAGTATAAACTCTACAACAGATAGCGATTTTGTCTTGGACAGGACCTTGTTTACCAATCTGGCTGCTGGAACTTATGCCATATTTGTTAAGGATGCACAGGATTGTATGATCAACATGGCTGTAACCATTGATCCCGGAGTAAACTTAAATGCAATTGCTACCCCAATATATGAATGTACGGGTAACATCCCTAACAATTCAATTGATCTGGTACTGGAAGATCCAAATGTTGCCCCGGATTTAATGTATGCCCTGGACTCCACTGATCCAAATGACATGGTCTTGGAACCCAATTTTACCAATATTGCTCCTGGAGCCCATTATATTGCAATAGCCCATGCCAATGGTTGTGTATTTACCATAGATTTTGAAATAGAGAACTTTGAACCCTTGGTTCTTACCTTGGCACCAGGGAACATCAATGAAATTTCGGCTGTTGCGACAGGTGGCCAGCAGGAGTACACCTTCTATTTTAACGACAAGGACAATGGTACGGATAATACCCACTACATAACAGAAACAAAAACCCACATAGTTAGGGTTGTTGATGAGAACGGATGTGAAGCCATTGCAGAAATCTTTATGGAGTTCATCGATATAGAAATCCCTAATTTCTTTACCCCTGACGGTGATGGTCAAAATGATTTCTGGAGACCTAGAAACCAAGAAGGCTTCCCAAAAATACTAACCATAATATTTGACCGTTATGGTAGGGAGGTTTACAGAATGGGACTCAATGACCAAGGATGGGACGGACTATACCATAATACCGAACTTCCAACTGGAGATTACTGGTATGTAATAAAACTAAAAGGAGAAGAAGATGACAGGGAATTTGTTGGACACTTTACATTATACAGATAAAAAACTTAACCATAAATACAATGCGCTGTAAACTATTAACTTTTGTGTTGCTTTTAAGTGCCTTGATCACTCGTGCCCAAGAACTTAATTCACCCCAGCTTTCACAATACTTGGCAGACAATCCTTTTGTGCTATCCCCAACATATGCAGGAATTGGTGACCATGTGAAAATTAGGTTGAACGGACTTGCGCAATGGGTTGGTATTAAGGATGCGCCAAGGACCCAGTCTTTAGCAGCCGATATGAGGTTAGGGGAAAAATCGGGAATAGGCTTGTTTTTATATAACGACTCCAATGGCTATACCAAACAACAAGGTGCACGAATATCCTTTGCCCACCATTTAACTTTGGACCGTTACGAGGACGAATTTTTATCCTTTGGTATCTCCTATAATTTTAATCAATTTAGATTGGATGTAGAAGAATTTATAGATGCCGGTTTTGATCCAGGGGTAACCGATGACAGATCCACATCCAACCACAACTTCGATGTAGGTCTTTTGTACCGAAAAAATTCCTTTTATTTCAGTGTAAATGCCTCCAACGTTATCAACAAGGATGTATATATTTTCGATCCTATCTATGAACCCAACAAACTTAGAAACTTCTATGCCTATACTGGATACCGATACAAAAAATCCAGAAACAGTAATATGGAAATAGAACCCTCCCTACTATACAAAATATTTGAAAGTGACGGTAGATCCGAAGCGGATTTAAACTTAAAATTTAGATGGTACGATTTTGAGGATTACTATTATGCGGGTGTTACCTACCGTTTTTTAAATGACCAAATAGGTCGGCCATTGTACATTGCTCCATTGGCCGGACTTAAGAAAAGTAATTTCTATTTCGGATATTCCTACCAGATCATTCTTAATGAAATATTGGGCTATAGCACCGGTACCCACGTGGTAACCATTGGATTAGACCTATTCCAAGGTATCAGCAATTGTAGATGTACCTATTAACATCATGCCTTTGCCAATTGCAACCCTAAAATATTTATAAAATCCATTCATTTAAGTTTGGATTGATTTAATTTTGTACAAATTATTAATGTGTTGGGGAAAGTAAGGGTAAGCAATATTAAAATTTATGCCAATCATGGTTGTCTTAAGGAGGAGACTATTATTGGAAGTGATTATCAAGTAAATGTTGAAGTAGATGCCGATTTAAAAAAGGCATCACAAACAGATGAACTTTCGGAAACCGTTGATTACGTTCATATAAACCATATTGTAAAGGAAGAAATGTCTATTCCTTCCAAACTATTGGAACATGTGGCACAGCGCATTTTAAATAGAATATTTACCGAAATACCCATAGCGAAAAAAGTGAAAGTTGCAGTCTCAAAAATCAACCCCCCTATTGGTGGGGATGTCCAAGAAGTGACCATAATACTTAAATCCTGTCTCTTATACACATCTGACGCTGCCGACGAAGAGGATAGTGTAG
>OJIO01000652.1_pt1 | contig 20359 bp, 16 predicted proteins | sample 1595621 | NCBI WGS metagenome assembly OJIO01 (sample SAMN05416776, study PRJEB24817) | seawater metagenome | isolation source: Sea water | place: Canada:Atlantic | collected 2013-07
GAGATTTCTGCCTGTCTCGTGGGCTCGGAGATGTGTATAAGAGACAGTATCAAAAGTGATCATTAAAAAAGGAATGCCAACTACAAAAACAAAGGAGATATACAAACCTTGCTGTTTTAATAGGAAAAACAAAACCAATCCTATGGATAGGTTTAATAACAAATTTGAAGAAAGTAGCGCTCTTAGATATTCTTTTTCATGTGCTCGCCATTTTTTAGGATACAGCACAAGAATTGGGGATGACAAAAAAAAGGTGCAAAAAATAAACAGAAAAAAAACATTGCTTTGAAATACAACAAAGTCACTAAAAATAGCCACATCTGCTAGCTTTGAAAGTGCAAAAATAGAGCCAAAATTAAAAAGAGAAAACAATGCTTGATCAAATAATATGGTTGTTTTTTTTCCTTTAATTTTTTTTAGGACAGCGCGTATTTCCATCTTAAAATTAATTTACGTTATCTGTAGATTCTGTGTCTAAGATATTTCGTTGATTACTCAAGTTCTTTGCTTTTTGAAAATAATAACGCATCATTGAAAGCATCACAAACAAAACAATAAGAAGTATTGGATAGGTAACCATTTTAACATCCAAAATACTTTTTTTGACAGACAACATGGGCTTATTGATAAGCGATACTGTTTTGTCTTGATTAAGTAGTAGCAACTGAAGTTTTTCATTTTGCTCCATTAACAATGCTTTTTGATCAAAAAGCATGTGGATGTTGGTGACATTTATATCTACCATAGAGATCTCTGAGGCGGTACCTTTTGTTAGCTCACTAATTGGGCGGCCGTAAGTATCAAAAATAGAGTCCATATAAGATATACTCTCAAAATTTCTGGCTATTCTAAAAGCCAAACTTTCTTTTAAAAGAGTATTTTGTTTTATTAAAACAGGATTGTCATTTAAATACGCTACTAATGCATCTATTGTTTTTTGAGAACTCCAATAATCACCAACTAAGGAGATTTTGTGATACCTATACTGAGGGACAAAGACCTCAGAGGTTAACAATTCGTCTTCATATTGAGCTTGGTCCATAACAGTTTCAAGATTTCTGTTATTAGATTCTGTGGCATCAACTATCTCTAAAATATTAACCAAAGGCTCTATCTCTAGACTATGGATATAATACACACTGTTTTTGAAAAACCCCTTTTTTTCAAGTAGTACAGAGTCTTTCTCTTGTATCTTAAATTGCAACTGATTTAAGGCATCATACACAATTGCTCCAGAATTACCATTTACCCTAACATAGAGCTGCGTTTCTCTTGCCGGGTTGTCATTTGTATTAAAAAATCCCAAGGTTGCTCCTACTATAATTAAAACAAGAACCACAATCCAGGATTTAATAAAAAAGTTAAAAATGGCGTACAAAGAAATTAACCCTGAATGATACATGCCTTTAATTTTATCTATAATCAAGTTAAGGTCTAATTCTTCACTATTGTTTTGGTTGTTATTACTGGACATATCTTAGGTGTTAAATTATTATAAGAGGCTGTTGGCGCTTCTTGTTTTTTGTATCAAATGTATTAAACTGTCTTCCCAGTTTTTATACTGAGTTCCTAAAGTAACTTTTAACTTGTTGCAATTAAGAACACTATAAACAGGTCTTTTAGCAAAAGTAGCGTAATGCTCGGTTTTTGCAAGATTTACGGTATCTATTTCTCCAGTTGCCTTAAAAATAGCTGTAGCAAAATCATACCAAGTGGCTTCTCCTTGATTGCTGAAATGGTATACACCATAACGCGTATTTCTTGTTTTTATGATAGTTACTAACACCTGTGCTAAATCATTTGCATTGGTGGGGGTCCCTGTTTGCTGTGTTGTAATGGTTAATGCTTTTTTTTGCTCAGCAAATTCAAGCATGGAATTTAAAAAATTATGTCCATACTGGCTATAAAGCCAAGAGGTGCGGATAATAAAATGTTTGTTCCAAGTATCACCTATATGTTGTTCCCCTTTTAATTTAGAGGCTCCATATACATTTAAAGGATTTGTGGGGTCCTGTTCTTGGTAAGGTGTTTTGGCCATGCCATCAAACACATAATCTGTAGATATGTGAAGCATTACCACATTGTACTTTTTACAGGCTTTTGCAAGGTTATATGCTCCTTCTGCGTTTATTAAAAAAGCCTCTTTTTGTTCACTCTCTGCTTTCTCCACATTGGTGTAGGCCGCTGTATTAACACAATAATCGAAGTTGTGTTCACCAAAAAATTGGTGTACTGCATCATTATTTGTAATATCCAGGTCTTCTCTAGTTGCAAAATAGCATGAAACATCACCGGTGTTTTGGAGCTGCTGCTTCAAACACTGGCCCAACTGTCCATTTGATCCTGTGACTAATATTTTTTTCATTTTGTAATTTCCAGAAATGTAGGTAATTCAAGATCTTTTTTTGAAATAATCATAGCATTACTACTTAGGTGCCAATCTATGGCTAAGGTTGCGTCATTGTAAACAATACCTCGTTCACTTTCTTTGTTATAGTAGGCGTCACATTTGTATGCAAATACGGTATTGTCTTCTAATACACTAAAACCGTGAGCAAATCCACGAGGAACAAACAATTGTTTTTTGTTTTCCTCAGAAAGGACAATACTGAAGCTTTTTCCAAAACTAGGGCTTCCTTTTCTTAGATCTACAACAACATCTAAAGCGCTTCCTTTAACAACCCGCACTAATTTTGCCTGGCCATAAACTCCTGTCTGAAAATGCAAACCACGCACCACGCCATACTTTGAGGTAGACTCGTTGTCTTGGACAAAAGTGACGGCAATACCAGTTTGCTCTAAAAAGTTTTGGGCATTAAAGGTTTCGCTAAAAGTGCCACGCTCATCCTCAAACACCTTTGGCGAGAGAATAAAACAATCTTCTAAGTTGGTTTTTTCGAGTTTCAAATTAATCGAGTTGCATTAAATGTTTACCATAGCCGCTTTTAAGTAATGGCGCCGCTAGGGTATGAAGTTGTTTTTTTGTGATATAACCCATTTCATAGGCAGCTTCTTCTATGGCTCCAATTTTAAGTCCTTGTCGCTCTTCTATTACTTCAACAAATTGAGAGGCTTGCATTAAAGAGGCAAAGGTGCCTGTATCTAACCAAGCTGTCCCTTTATCTAGGATGCTCACATTTAGTTTTCCTTGCTGTAAATACACATTATTTATATCTGTAATTTCTAATTCACCACGGTGGCTTGGCGCTATATTAGCTGCAATGTCAACTACCGTATTGTCATAAAAATAGATGCCAGGTACCGCATAATTTGATTTTGGTTGGCTTGGTTTTTCTTCAATAGACAAGGCTTTTCCCTGTTTGTCAAAGGCAACAACTCCATACCGCTCTGGATCTTGTACATGGTATGCATATACAATACCTCCATTTGGGTTATTGTTTGCCTGCAATAAGGCTTTTAGTCCAGATCCATAAAAAATGTTATCTCCCAAAATTAATGCTACTTTGTCTTTGCCAATAAACTCTTTACCAATAATAAAGGCCTCTGCAAGCCCGTTAGGCTGGGCTTGTTGTGCGTATTGAAAATCACAGCCTAATTTTTTCCCATCACCTAAGAGTTTTTTAAATAAAGGCAAATCCTCAGGGGTAGAGATAATTAAAATCTCTCTGATACCCGCAAGCATTAAAGTGGATAACGGGTAATAAATCATAGGCTTGTCATACACAGGCATTAACTGCTTGCTAACGGCAAGGGTTAGTGGGTGTAATCTGGTGCCGCTTCCTCCGGCAAGTATGATTCCTTTCAAAGTATATTTGTTTTAGTGTTTAAAATAATCTATCACTGTTCTCTAGATACCAGGCGATTGTTTTTTCAATACCGCTTTCAAAATTTTCGTCTGCGCTCCAGCCCAATTCTTTTTCTATCTTGCTTGCATCAATAGCATACCTAAAATCATGCCCTGGTCTATCTCCTACAAAGGTGATTTGTTCTTTGTAAGAAAACCCTTTGGGCTGCAGGGTATCTAGTATATTGCAAATAGTATGTGCAATGTATAAATTTTCTCGCTCGTTACGTCCACCAATATTATAGGTTTCTCCTAGGCGCCCTGTATCTATGGCCTTTTTTATCCCTACGCAATGATCTTTTACATAAAGCCAATCTCGCACATTTTTACCATCGCCATAAATAGGGATAGGCTCTCCTGCAACTGCTTTTCTAATTATGGTAGGGATTAATTTTTCTTTGTGTTGATTGGGCCCATAGTTGTTTGAGCAATTGGTTGTAACCACTGCCATACCATAGGTATGATAATAGCTTCGCACAATAAAATCACTAGAGGCTTTAGAAGCGCTATAGGGGCTATTTGGGGCATATGGTGTTTGTTCTGTAAACAAGCCTGTAGCGCCTAAAGAGCCATATACTTCATCTGTAGAAACATGTAAAAAACGATTGCTTTCACAGCCTTTTTTATAAAGGTTAGGGCCCTCCATCCATGTTTTATATGCCGCTTGTAAAAGGTTAAAAGTTCCTGTAATATTTGTTGCAATAAAGGCCCCCGGATTTGTGATAGAATTATCCACGTGAGATTCTGCCGCGAAATGAACAACCCCGTTAAAGCGGTGTTCTTCAAATAGCTTAGATACCAAGGTTATATCACAAATATCACCTTCTATAAAATGATAGTTTGCATGCCCTGTAGCAGGTTCCAGATTTTTTAAATCTCCTGCATAGGTGAGTTTGTCTAAGACGAAAATTTCATCTGTAGTATTCTCCAAGACATATGTTACGTAGTTGGACCCAATAAATCCTGCCCCACCGGTAATTAATACTTTGTTTGACATATACTCTTTAATGCTATTGTAAAATTAATCTCAACATTTTTTCTGTAATCAGGTAGGTTGGCTTTACGCCGGTTGTCCCAAGGCCTCCAGAGGCCAAAGTACTTCCAGTTTCTAAAGGGTTATCACTGGCGTAATATGCGTACATCACCTTTACATCACTACTGATACTCCCTCGTATGGTTGAGGCCGCTTGTATCGCTTTTTGATAATGAGCTCCTTCCATCTCCAGTCCAACTACATTCCAAGTTGAGGTAAAGAAAAATTGCAACACATCTCTGTTTTGTAGCGATGTTCCTAGCACGCTTATCATAGACCCTTCACAAACAGCAATACCATCATTTTCAAAATGAGATACTTTGAGTTTGTTTTCAAACGGATAATTATCTGCCGTTCCCTCAAACACATGGGCAGATGGAATCATGATATCACCTTTTCCTCCCTCCAAAATCCCTGCCTTACCCATAATCCCGATAGACACAACGTTTAAAAACTGTGTTTTGGTATCTGTAGTATAGGGTTTTAATAACTCATCCATGGTTTCATAGGCCTGTTCACCAAAGGCATAATCCATAACAATAATTACGGGCTTGTCTTTTGTTTGTTGCCCAGAGGGTTGCAAACCATAGGGTAATGATGTTAGTTTTGCAGTATCAAAAATTTGCACATTGATGTTTGTGCCACTACTGTCTTTAAGAAAAGTCATCCCTTGTTTGTTGGCCAATTGTGTTGTTTTCTCACGCTGGGTATCACTACCAGAATCACTTAGTAGCTCATAGAGGTGCATGGCCCCTTTTTTTGCTTCAACAGGCAATGCTTTTTCTGCATACAGGCTATTCATTACACTGTGCATGTTTGCACTAATGATATGAATGGGGCGCTCCAGTAATCCTTTTTGATCAAGGGTTTGTTTGATATTAAAGGCCCAGCGCTCTCCATGTATATGGTGGCCAATACGCTCTCTTAATACAGGGCTGAAGGTGATAATTCTTTTTTCGTTTTTAACAATTTCATCAATTGCTCCTTTCCCTAAATGATAGATGATACTTAAAAAACGATGCTCGTTTTGCGTACAAGAAAAAGCCGTATACACATCATTTACCTCAGCAAAGGTTCTTCCTAGAAAGTTTGCGGTATGGGTAAGTGCAATTTCTTTCTCTTTTTGACTTAGTTTTCCTTTTTTAAGAACTGCTTGTTCTAGTTTTTTCCAGTCTCTGTTTACATCCTGGCCATCGTTGATGACTACTTGACGCATTATTTTGTGAGACTCTATATATAAAAAAGTAAGGTGGGTAAGAATATCATATATCTCTGAGCGCCCTCTAGTGACCTCAATATTCATTTGCTCTTGGTCAATACGGTAGCAATTTCTTCTTCTTTTGGCCGGTATAATTGGTGAGAAATGAGAGTTTTTATACCCTTCATCACTAGTTAGGTTTATATACCTGCACTCTTCTATGCCGTAGGGCAGTCTGTCAATTACGTACAAAAGGCCTTGCAGCTCAGATTTTTCTTCAGCAATGGCTCCATAAATTTCTGGACGTAGTGTGAGTAGCGCCTCACGAAGAGATTCACCAGAGACGCCCATAGGCTTGTAGAACCCTCTGTTAAAGAGGTGTCTCATGGTAATGTATAACCGCTCAATGGCTCCTGTACTTTCTTGAGCTCTAGATCTTGTATGTGATTTTAGCTTTGTCATACCCGCAAAGATAACATATTCTTTTTGGCAGCTAGTAACCCATGGCCGCAAACCTACTATTTGCAGGCATTTAATCTAAAAAGGCACCCTGCACCTAAAGGGCATAATTTTTAAGCTTAGTTTTTTAAACAGCGGGGTTTTTTAATTTAAAGATTGCTAAATTGTCAGCAATTTTTCTGTCATTAGAGAGTCTAGGCACTTTGTTTTGACCCCCGAGCTTCCCTTGAGATTTCATAAACCCCTGGAAAGCACCTTTTTCTAAAGGGCTAATTTTGAGTTGTTGCAACATATTTCCGTCCAAAAGATCTTTGTAATAGCTGTTTTGGCTTTGTAATACGACATCTAATTTTTGAGCTATTTCTGGCAAATTGTCTATGGGGTTTTCAAACTCTATAAACCACTCATGGTAGGCAAGTTCTCCATTTGTAGGATTTGTTTGCGGTGCAACGGTAAATTCTGAAATTGAAAAACCAAAGCTGTCCATTGCTTGTTTCATAGCCGTTTCCACCTCTTTTGCAATCACGTGTTCTCCAAAGGCAGAGATATAATGCTTGATACGCCCTGTAACAATTACACGATAGGGTGTAAGTGATGTGAACTCAACGGTATCTCCAATATTATAACCCCATAATCCTGCGCTAGTGGAGATTAGTAGGACATAGTTAATCCCAAGTTGCACCTGAGATATTGTATGTCTTTTTGGATTTTCTGTAAAAAAATCATCTGCCGCTACAAACTCATAAAATATGCCACTATCCAGTTGTAAAAGCATTCCTTTTTCGTGCTGGCTATCCTGGAATGCAAAAAACCCTTCACTAGCAGGAAATAATTCTATACTTGGTACTTTTCTGCCAATAAGGGCCTCAAATTTTGCGCGATACGGTTCAAAGTTTACACCGCCGTAAATAAAGAGTTCAAAGTTTTTAAAGAGATCTCCTGTTTTTTTTCCTGTGGCCTGGGTTAATTTTTCGAAATACATTTGCACCCATGGTGGTATGCCGCTTATCACGGTCATGTTTTCTGCTTTTGTTTCCTGGACAATGGCATCTACTTTTGTTTCCCAGTCTTCTATGCAGTTGGTTTTCCAAGAAGGAAGTCTATTTTTTAAAAGATACTTAGGGACATAATGGGCTACAATTCCAGAGAGTCTTCCTAGACCAATACCGTTTTGTGTGGTCATTTCTGGGCTGCCTTGTAAAAAGATCATTTTACCATCTACAAATGCCGCTTTTTTTGTTTGATTGATATAACATAAAATAGCATTTCGAGCCGCCTTAATGTGCGTTGGCATCGATTCTTTGGTTAAAGGGATGTATTTGGCTCCAGAGGTTGTTCCAGAAGTTTTGGCAAAATACAATGGCTTGCCTGGCCATAATATATCTTCTTCTCCAGCTACAACACGGTCTACATATGTGCGTAATGCCTCGTAGTCTCTTATGGGTACCTTTTTGGCAAAATCTTGGTGTGATGTTATTTTATCAAAACCATGATCTTTCCCAAATGCGGTATTTTTTGCGGCACTAATTAATTGCTTAAAGACCTTCTCTTGAGTTTGTACAGGTTTAGAAGCCCAGTTGTTGATTTGCCTTGTTGCATGTTTTGCAAATAGTAATGCTGCTATAGATTTTAGTGACACGAGGTAGTGGTTTTTAGTTTAATCAAAATCAATAAAGTCTTGCGGGTTTACAGGGTACCCTTCTCGCCAAAGTTCAAAATGAAGGTGTGGTCCTGTGGTTAATTCTCCGGTATTGCCCACCGTAGCAATAACTTCTCCACCTTTAACTATGTCTCCCTGGTTTTTATTTAAAGAGGCATTATGTTTGTAGGCAGTGATGGTGTTATTGATGTGTTTTAAAATAATGACATTGCCTGTGTTTGGTGTCCAACCTGCAAAAATAACAGTACCATCTGCAGCAGCTTTTACAGGAGCGTTTTTAACCGTAACAACATCAATTGCAAAGTGTTTGGTTTGTGGGTTGTATCCCTCAGAAATAGCCCCTTTTACGGGTGCAAAAAACACCACTCCAATCTCTGTGGCGTTTAATAAAGGGTTGTACTTGTCTTCCCGGGCTACTCTTTCTCTCAATAAAGAATCTTGCTTAGAGGGCGTAAAATCAATCAGAGCAACATCATTTTTTGCCAGTTCAAGGATAGAGTCTTTGTTGAAGTTTACCGTTTCAACATCTCCAGAGAGCACTTTTCGTATGGAGCTAAGGTACCGTTGGTTTACGCTAATAATATTTTGCAGAGAGTCTGTCTTGTATGATAACTCTGTTGCTTTTTTCTTTAAAGAAGTAGAGGAGTATCCGGGGATATATTCTCTCAAGGGGGTAAATGCAATAAAAAGAGCTGTTATTGCAATGAGCAACATGGCAAATAGGGTGCTAAACACAAAAACATTAAGCCTATTTAATTTAAAAGAAAAACGCTCCTCAAAGGTTTCTTCATTAAGCACCACAAAGCGGTACTTATGTAAGAGTTTCTTTTTAATTTTATTAGATCTGTTTTCTTTGGTCAGCATTTAAGTTGTATTGAATGTCACAAATATAAAATAAACCACGCAGCCTTCAGGGGTATTCTTTAATACAAAACACATAATCTAGAGTTTTCTTATTACCTTTGTTGGATAAAACAACGTATTATGGAAGCATTATCATTTTTCTTAGTCATTGGATGGCCTCAAATTGTATTAATTGCAGTAGTTATTTTACTATTATTTGGTGGTAGAAAAATACCAGAATTAATGCGTGGCCTTGGTAGCGGAATTAAAGAATTTAAAGACGCATCTAAAGAGCCATCTGAAGAAGAAGATACAAAAATAGAGCCTTAATTTATTAAGGTTACACCCCATAGACCCCCTTTCTTTTTGTGAGGGGTTTTTTTATGCCAAAGATTGTTCTAACTCCTGTAAAATAGCAGCTCTTGTAAGCTGGTTTAATTCTCTTTTATTGTCTAGAGTTTTTCCTTTTGTTGCAATAAGAGCAAGTGTTTTTACCCTTAATTTTCCAGGGCTTCCACTAAAAAAACGAAAAGAAAAACGTTTTTTGTTATCAAAAAACACCATGGGCGCTATGTCTATTTGGTGCTCTATAGCAAGTCTAAAGGCTCCGTCTTTAAAGTGGTCTAAAACGATACTTTCCTGATCTGGCACACCGCCCTCCGGGAAAATACAGATACTCAAACCTTGATCGAGTCTTTTTTGAGCGCTTTCAAAAACTTCTTTGCGGCTTCTGGGGTTTTTCCTATCCACTAAAATACAAGTGCGTTTGTAAAAAAATCCAAAAAGAGGAATTTTACTCAACTCTTTCTTGCCTACAAATACAAAAGGGTTTTTTGTGACATACAACATCAGCATGATATCTGTCATGGAGGTGTGATTTGAAACAAACATATAACTCTTGTTTTTTTGGTAGGTGGCTTCTCTTTTTATACTAGGAATAAGCCCCATGCCATATAAAATAAAACCAGCCCATATTCTGGCAAATTTAAAAAAAGTCGGGTACCAACTTTGTTTTAGAGTGCTTAGAAGTAGAAAGGGGGATAGTATCAGAATTAGAACAGCTATAAGGATATAAAACCAAACCCTGTACACAAGAAAAAGAGGATATGTTACTATTTTCATAAGTCTCAAAAATACCAATTTGAATTACCTAATAACACTAAAAGGGTTAACTTTGTGTAATATTAAAGAAATAACCTCTCTTCAGAGCATCATTATGGCAAGAATACTTACAGGAATACAAAGTACCGGCACACCGCATTTAGGTAACATACTGGGTGCAATTGTGCCTGCAATTGAAATGGCAAATGATTTAAATAATGACAGTTTTTTGTTTATCGCCAACATGCATACCCTTACTCAAATTAAAGATGCTGCAGTGCTGCGTGAAAACACAAACAGTACCGCAGCCACATGGTTGGCCTTTGGTTTGGATGTAGAGAAAACCGTTTTTTATCGCCAAAGTGACATACCGCAAGTAACAGAGTTGTCTTGGTATTTAAGTTGTTTTTTTCCATACCAGCGGCTTACTCTTGCACATTCTTTTAAAGATAAATCTGGAAGGCTAGAGGATGTAAACGCAGGTTTGTTTACCTACCCAATGCTCATGGCTGCAGATATACTGTTGTATGACGCGCAGTATATACCCGTAGGGAAAGATCAATTACAGCACATTGAAATGACGCGTGATGTAGCCTCAAGATTTCATGCCCAGGTTGGAGACACATTTGTTTTGCCAGAGGCTAAGGTACAGCAAGACACCAAATTAATTCCAGGAATTGATGGGCAAAAAATGAGTAAATCTAGAGACAATACCCTCAATATATTTTTACCTCAAAAGCAACTGCGCAAGCAGGTGATGAAAATACAAACAGATAGCACCCCACTAGAAGCCCCTAAAGATTGGAGCACCTGTAATTGTTTTGCTATTTACGCTTTGTTGGCCTCTGAGGCTGAAACTGCAGCAATGAAAGCCAATTATCAAGGTGGAAATTATGGCTATGGTCATGCAAAACAAGCTCTTTTTGAGCTTATTCTCACAAAGTTTGAAGGCCCAAGAGAGCGGTATAACCACTTTATGGCAAACCCTCAACTTATTGACGAGGCCTTAAAAGTTGGCGCCCTAAAGGCCAAAAAAGTTGCCGATGGCGTTCTGCAAAGAGTACGAAAAAAGTTAGGATACTAATTTCATATTCCACAAAAATTATAACTATATAGCAGGTCTATGTCAAAAAGAACATTAGTTATTGGAGATATCCATGGGGGTTTAAAAGCCTTGCAACAGGTGTGGAATCTTGCAAAAATTTCTAAAGAAGATACTTTAGTTTTTTTGGGAGATTATGTGGACGGATGGAGTGACGCTGTTGAAGTGATTTCCTTTTTAATTTCTATTAGTACAACCCATCAGTGTATATTTTTGAGAGGGAATCACGATTATCTAGTACATCGGTATTTGACCAAAAATGACACGAATCCTTTATGGGTAGCTCATGGAGGAGCTGCTACTATTACAGGATACAAGCATATTTCTCCAGCTGAAAAAAATGAGCATATTTCATTTCTAGAATCGCTACACAACTACCATATAGATCCGCAAAATAGGTTGTTTGTTCATGCAGGATTTACCAACCAAGCAGGGCCAAAACAAGAGTTTTACCCTGATTTTGTATATTGGGATAGGTCTCTTTGGGAAATGGCCTGTAGCTTAGACCCTTTACTCTCCAAAAAAAGCATTAGATACCCAAAACGACTCTTATTGTTTAAAGAAATATACATAGGCCATACCCCTACCACAAAAATAGGCAAGACAATTCCAACAAGTTTTGCAAACCTCTGGAATATAGACACTGGAGCTGCTTTTAAAGGGAGCCTATCTGTGTTGGATGTCTCAACAAAAGAATTTTGGCAAAGTGACCCAGTGTATAGGTTGTACCCACAAGAAAAAGGACGCAATTGAAAAAGCTCCAGAAGAATAATTTAGATCCTCTAGAGCTTTATATTGTATGTGTAAAAAGAAGGAAGCCTTAGCCCTTACAAGTCAAACTTAATTCCTTGTGCAAGGGGAAGCTCGTCAGAATAGTTTACCGTATTGGTTTGTCTTCTCATGTATACTTTCCAGGCATCCGAACCACTTTCGCGGCCGCCACCAGTTTCTTTTTCTCCACCAAAGGCACCTCCAATTTCGGCACCACTAGTTCCAATATTTACGTTGGCAATTCCACAATCTGACCCTGCAAAAGACAAGAATTTTTCTGCCTCTTTCATTTCGTTTGTCATTATTGCAGAAGAAAGCCCTTGCGCAACACCGTTTTGCATTTCTATAGCCTCTTCTACCTCACCTGTATACTTCATTAAGTATAAAATAGGAGCAAATGTTTCGTGTTGTACAATTTCAAAACTGTTTTTAGCTTCAATAATTGCTGGTTTTACATAACATCCACTCTCAAAACCTGGACCTTGAACAACGCCGCCTTCTACAAGTACCGTTCCTCCCTCAGCTTTTGCTTTTTCAATAGCAGCTAGGTAGGTGTTTACAGCATCTACATCAATTAATGGCCCTACATGGTTGTTTTCATCAAGTGGGTTACCAATAGTGATTTGTTTGTAAGCGCCAACAATAGCATCTCTAACTTTATCATACACACTTTGGTGAATAATTAATCTTCTTGTTGAGGTACAGCGTTGTCCTGCAGTACCAACAGCGCCAAATACAGCTCCTGGAACTACTACTTTAAGATCTGCAGTAGGGGTAATAATAATGGCATTGTTACCACCCAATTCTAGTAATGATTTACCAAAACGCTGGGCAACAGTTGCCCCAACAATTCTTCCCATACGAGTAGATCCTGTTGCAGATATTAGCGGTATTCTGGTATCTGTAGTCATCATTTCACCTACTGTGTAATCTCCATTAATAATACAGGAGATTCCTTCTGGAAGGTTGTTGTCTTTTAATACACCTGCAATAATGTTTTGACATGCTACGGCGCACATAGGTGCTTTTTCACTTCCTTTCCATACACATACATCACCACAAACCCAAGCAAGGGCTGTGTTCCATGCCCAAACAGCAACTGGAAAATTAAATGCAGATATGATACCAACAATACCTAGTGAGTGCCACTGCTCTCTCATAACGTGACCAGGACGTTCAGAGGGTATTGTTTGTCCGTTTAATTGTCTTGACAACCCTACGGCAAAATCACAGATGTCTATCATTTCTTGTACCTCACCATATCCTTCTTGAAGTGATTTTCCCATTTCATAAGAAACAAGTTTTCCAAGAGGTTTTTTCAGTTCACGTAATTTGTTACCAAATTGACGTACAATCTCACCCCTTAGCGGAGCTGGCATTGTTCTGAAAGATAAAAATGCTTTTTGAGCTGTTTCTATAACCGTCTGGTATTCCTCTTTTGTAGTTGTGGTAACCTTACCAATTAAAGCCCCATCTACCGGAGAATATGAAGCGATTTGCGCTCCACCAGGATACCACGTGTTTCCTGTTGAGGTTCCTTGATTTACGGCCTTAAGCCCTAGTTGTTTTAACGCCTGGTCCATACCGAAGTCTTTTGCTACTGTTGACATAAAATTTATTTTTTATCCCTTTTTATAAAGGGTTGTTTTTCCGAAATTGGAATTTATTAGGTACTGTAGTTTTTTATTTTAAAGCACTCTCAAGGGGTTAATCTATTGAGCCTGTGGCGCGAAGATACGATTTTGCCAACGTTCACAAAAAGATTCATGGCCGTAGTGTTTAAAGATTTGATTTACACGAAATTATAGGACTAAAAATTACTTAAAACCTTGAACAGTGTAGTGTTTGAATACTCTGATTTATAGCTGTAATAGGCCCCACTAGGCTTTATAATTACAAAACTACCGCAGTTGAAATGTAACGGGAAAAATAAATTTTCTATTGTTTGATTGTGGTCCAAATACCAATCCACACCCTTTTTGGATTGGTGGAGTCCAGTAGTGTTTTTGTAAACAAAATAAGCCGCAAAACGTGCTGTTTTTTCTATTTGTTTTTTACTTGATCTATGTTTTTTTTCAAAAAAAGAGCTGTTGCCACTGCTGTTGCATGGGTCCTCGCCTGGGTAATATTGGATCACAATACCTTGTTGGGGGTTTAATTTTTTTGAACTAGAAATTTCATAGCCAAGGCGCAGATTTTTAAGCTCTTTTTAGAGAGTACGCCAGTGATTTCTCGTTTCATTTTCACAAAAACCTCTAGAGAATCACTTTGGTAAGAAAGCAAAAGGTGGCTTTCCTTTTCTAGTTAGTGAACCTTTTGTCTACCTCCATTACAGTTTTACAACTGTTGCAGGTTCTTAAATCTTCACTGCCGTAAAAGTCTTTAAAATGTTTAAAAAAGTCTACTTCCACATCGTTTAAAGGGAAGTACACTTCGTGTAATTTTTCATTACAAGATTCGCAAAACCAAAGTAAGCCGTCATTGACGTTTAATTTTTTTCTGTTGCGCTCTATTACAAGTCCTATAGAGTTCTCGCCACGCACAGGAGAGTGGGGCACTTTGGCCGGATGCAGATACATATCTCCAGGGCCAAGTTCCATCGTTTTTTTTACACCATCTTCTTGTATGTGAACCTGAATGTTACCCTCTAATTGATAAAACAACTCTTCTGTTTCATTGTAATGGTAGTCTTTTCGGGCATTGGGTCCTCCAACAATCATGACAATATAATCTCCAGCTTCTTTGTATAGATTTTTGTTTCCTACAGGCGGCTTTAGTAATGCTCTGTTGTCTTTAATCCACTGATTTAAATTAAACGGTTTTTGAATTGCCATGGCTACACTTTTTTGTTACACTATAAAAGTACATCAAATTTACAATGTAAAAAACAGGGAGGCTCTTTTTTAGAATGTATGCCACAAAAAACTCCAACAAATAGCTTTGGGGCGGCTATGGGTTGGAGTAACAAACAATAAATAAGTAGGTATTATTTTTTGTAAAATAGTTGGGTGAAATAATAGGTTCCGTTAGCGTTTGGCATGATGCCAAAACCAGAATGTGTGTAATCTCCCTCTATGTTTCTTTTGTGTGTTGGGCTATTTAACCAGGCCCTTACAACACTTTGTCCATCTTGGTAACCAAAGGCTACGTTTTCTCCCACCCTTTCTGCTCCTTGATATATTAGAGCCTGCTGGCGGTAGTAAAAATTATCATGGTTCATGTTTTCCACGGCAATCATATATTTTGTGTGTTCTACGGCATAGGCTGATCCATGTTGTTGATCTACCTCAATTGGGTTAAGACCTATAGAGCTTCTGTGCTGGTTAATATAGTATGTAATTTCTTCTGCCATTTCCCAGTTAGTTTCTTTTGCAAGATTTAGGTCAATGGTGTAATCTTCGATTATTTCTGTGGCCATGTCTTCTTTGCTGCAAGAAGCAAATGACATTAAAAAAACCATAGCAAGTAGGCTAAGTTTAATAGGTTTCATAATTTGGGGTCATCAAATTTGGGGCATGATGATAGTTCAAATATAAAACTTTATACAATACAAAAACACTTAAACCGATATTTATTGCATTTAATCGTGTTTATTGATGTTTTTTTAAAAGAGGAAATGCTTGAATAATTCTTAAAACCCTTTTTAATAAAGGGTTTGTTGATAAAAAATACAAAATGAAAAAAAATTAATTTTTCTCTATTTTTTATGCATTTAGTCGTATTTTTGTAACATTTAATCGTATTTATTGAGCAAAAAAAGAGTCAAAAACGTCAATTATTGCATCCCCAAACAAAAAAATCGATGAAATGCATCATTTTTTCTTTGAAATTTTGGTTTATAATATAAAGGAGCTATTGTATAGAAAATAAGATGCTTATTTTAGTAGCATGAGAATTATTTTATTGTTTCTACTAACCCTGGTATTAATAGCTTGTCAGCAATCTCCAAATCAACCCCTTTCTTTAAATGGTAATGATTGGCAATTTCAAGGGGTAGACTCTCAAAATTGGCAACCAGCCCAAGTTCCTGGAAGCGTCCAGTCAGACCTGCTAAGGTTGGGCAGAATTCCAGATCCTTTTTTACTGAATAACCAAGACAGTATTCAGTGGGTGTCTGAAAAAGATTGGAGTTACAAAAAATCCTTTACTATTTCTTCTTCACTTTTAAAAACAAAGCAACATATCCTTAAATTTGAGGGCTTAGATACCTATGCAAAGGTGTTACTAAATGGCCATCTTATCTTACAAACCAATAATGCATTTAGCCCCTATGAATTTAATGTAACTGAAATTTTACAACTTCAAAACACCTTAGAGGTAACCTTATATAGTCCAGATGCTATAGAAGCTAAGGCCGCATTAAAATTAGGCTATACCCTCCCCGAAGGCCCAAGAGTGTTTTCTCGCAAACCACAATTTCAGTACGGTTGGGATTGGGGCCCAAAGATTAAAACCATGGGTATTTGGCGCGAGGTATCATTAATTTCATATGATATTGCAAGGCTTGAGGATGTTTATATTAAAACCCAAGAAATAACAACCTCTCAGGCATTGGTAGAGGCAAACATTGAGGTGATGTCTTTTAAGGCAGATACGCGCTGTGTTATAGAGCTTGTAAATAACACCACAGGAGAGATACATTCTAAAGCCATAACAACACATATAGGCACAAAGAATTACAACATTCCATTTTCTATAAAAAACCCAAAACTCTGGTGGACACACAATCTTGGCACTCCCTTTTTGTATGATTTTACAATACACCTTAAAAAAGACAACACAATTCTAGAAACCCTTCACAAAAAAGTAGGCATCAGGACCATACAGCTCGTTACAGAAAAAGACACCCTTGGAGAAAGCTTCTATTTTAAACTTAACGGAAAACCGATATACTTAAAAGGGGCAAATTATATTCCGCAAAACATATTTCTCTCCCAGGTGCAGCCCAAGGACCGTGAAAAATTACTAGACGATGCTCTTCAGGCAAACATGAATATGCTACGTGTTTGGGGTGGCGGGGTGTATGAAGAGGACTTGTTTTATGACCTATGTGATGAAAAAGGGATCTTAGTTTGGCAAGATTTTATGTTTGCTTGCGCAATGTACCCTGGAGATAAAGAATTTTTAAACAATGTTAAAAATGAGGCCATAGCCAATGTAAAACGGCTAAGGCAACACCCAAGTATTGCTCTTTATTGTGGTAATAACGAAAACAGCGAAGGATGGCACCGTTGGGGTTGGCAAACAGATAAGACCCAGGCTCAAAAAGAAGAAATTTGGAACAGTTATCAAGCGGTTTTTAATGGTATTTTACCCAAAGTAGTAGATAGCTTACATGGGAGTATTCCATATTGGGAAAGCTCTCCCAAGTTTGGCAGGGGAGATAAACGGTATCAGTTTCAGGGAGATGCGCATGATTGGTGGGTATGGCATGATGGCTATCCCTTTGAGCATTTTGAGCAGGAAGTCCCTAGATTTATGAGCGAATTTGGGTTCCAGTCTTATCCTGGATATCAGGCTATCAAATATTTCACCCAAGAGGATACTATCGATCTTTCCCATCCAAGTTTTAAAAGCCATCAAAAGCATTCTAGAGGTTTTGCCATCATTAAGCAGTACATGGAAAGAGATTTCCCAGTGCCAACAAACCCTGAAGATTACATATACGTGAGTCAGTTATTACAGGCGTATGGCATAACTAAAGGCATCAAAGCGCATCGCGGAGCAAAGCCATACAATATGGGGACTTTGTACTGGCAACTTAATGATTGCTGGCCTGCAGTTTCTTGGTCTAGCATTGATGGTTTAGGAAACTGGAAAGCTTTGCATTACAAGGTAAAACAAGCTTTTGAAAATAGAATAATCATCCCTTTTGAGCAAAACAACCTATTAAAAATTAAAGTGGTAGATGATGGCCCCATTACTTTAGGGCAGCCTATGCATGTTTTATTTTATGATTTTAACGGAAATATCCTGCACCAAACACCCACAAAATCTGTGCGTACCTTTAATGAGAAAAACCAAGTAGTCTATCAGGTAGATTTAAATGAGATTGAGTTTGACCCAAAACAAACCTACGCTAAGGTTCTATTTGGAGATACTCAAGGGGTACATTATTTTGCAAAACCAAAAGATTTAGCCCTAGGCGAGGAGGGTTTTGACATGAAAACCAATATAGTTTCTCAGGGTGTTGAAATTTCACTTAAGGCTACAACACTGCAAAAAAATGTATTTTTATATACTAACACTCCAGGGCATTTTACAGACAACTTTTTTGATTTGTTGCCTGGCCAGGAAAAGAAAATCATTTTTTTAACCAAAGAGCCGCAATCCACAATCCTACAATTTAAAACCCTCAATGCACTACAGTACTAACACAAGTCGCTTTTATAGCCTCTCTTTATTTTTACTATTGGGGCTTTTTCTTATGTTAAGCAGTTGCGCTCCCAAAAAGAGTAAACAACTTCTAGTTACCCAGGCTAACATTATTCCAGCCCCGCAACAACTAGAAATAGGTGGTGGTAATTTCACCTTAACTAAAACAAGCACTCTCTTTGCAATCCCAGAATTTAAAACAGCCTCAAATTTCTTAAAAGCATACTTTTTTAATGGTACTGGAATTGATCTAATTTCTGCTCCACAAACTGCCGCAACTATTGTAATTATTAAAGACACTTTGTTGCAAAAAGAAGGGTATAGGCTCACTATTTCTAAAAAACGCATTACTATTAAAGCCTCAGACGGCGCGGGCGCTTTTTATGCAATTCAGAGTTTGCGCCAGATACTACCTCCAGATGTAGAACAAGAAAACACATCTGGAATTGATCGTATAACGATTCCTTGTTTAGAAATTAAAGATGCCCCTATGTTTGCATATCGCGGTATGCATCTTGACGTATCCCGTCATTACTTTCCAAAAGAGTTTATCAAACAATATATCGCTGAGTTGGCGGCCTTAAAAATGAACACCTTTCATTGGCATCTAACAGATGATCAAGGGTGGCGTATAGAAATAAAACAATATCCAGATCTCACCGGTAAAGGAGCTTATCGGGAAGAAACATTAATAGGCCATTATAACGACACACCTCAACGCTTTGACGGCAAGCCCTATGGAGGGTTTTACACCCAACAAGAGGTTAAAGAAATTGTTGCCTTTGCCAAAGAACATCATGTAACTATAATTCCAGAAATTGAACTTCCTGGACATGCCCAGGCTGCTATTCATGCCTATCCAGATTTAGGATGTACTGAAGAGCAAGTTGCAGTGGCAACTAAATGGGGCGTGTTTGAAAACATCTATTGCCCAAAGCCAGAGACCTTTACTTTTCTTAAAAATGTACTAGATGAGGTGATGGAATTATTTCCTGGAGCGTATATCCACATTGGAGGCGATGAGGCCCCTAAAACAAACTGGAAGGCCTGCCCTAATTGTCAAAAACTCATTACAGAAAAAAACCTTACAAATGAGCATGGTTTGCAAAGCTATTTTATAACAGAAATAGAAAAACATATTAATTATAAAGGCAAAAAAATTATTGGCTGGGATGAAATTTTGGAGGGCGGTCTAGCTCCAAATGCTACTGTCATGTCTTGGAGAGGAACCCAAGGAGCTGTTGATGCGGCAAAGCAAGGTCATGATGTAATTTTAACGCCAACCTCACATGCCTATTTTGATTATTACCAGGCCACCCACCAAGATGAACCTACAGCTATTGGCGGCTATCTACCTTTAAAAAAGGTGTTTGGTTTTAACCCTATTCCTCTTGCGTTGCAAAATACAGATGCCGCAACACATGTCTTAGGCGCCCAAGGGAATCTTTGGACCGAATACATGGCCACCCAAGATCAAGTTGAGTACATGACATTTCCTAGAATTTTTGCCATGAGTGAGGTTCTTTGGAAGGGCCCAACCAATGATTTAGAGAAAGATTATATCAATTTCTTATCAAGACTAGAGCCTCATTTACAGCGCTTAGATACCAAACATATAAACTACGGAAATCACCTCTATGATCTAGATGGAGGGGTTTTAAAAAATCAAGGTGTAGTATCTTATGCACTTACCACACCAACTCAAGGCAAAGAAATTAAGTACCGTATTAACATGCAAGATGAGCAAACCTATGAGGCACCCTTTGGTATTTCACAAGATGCAATTATTACTGGGCAAGTATACAAAGAGGGTAAAATAGTTGGAAGGGCCTTTACAGACACCATTGTATACCATAAGGCAATTACAGCAACAGTGGCCGTAAATGTAACACCACACCCTTCGTATAGCGCAGGAGGAATCCCTGCCCTTATTAATGGAATTTCTGGAAGCAACACGCGCTTTGGAGACAAAGCTGTCTCTTATACACATCTCCGAGCCCACGAGACAGGCA
>OJIO01000655.1_pt1 | contig 20288 bp, 17 predicted proteins | sample 1595621 | NCBI WGS metagenome assembly OJIO01 (sample SAMN05416776, study PRJEB24817) | seawater metagenome | isolation source: Sea water | place: Canada:Atlantic | collected 2013-07
GTTAATGTACAAGACCGCCTCCTGGGAGGGCCGGGCCGCTGTGCCCGCCAATGGCATTGATAACAACGCTAAGCTGTTGACGAGCGTGGCAGCTCGCGCCCCCGGAATCGAAGTCCGCCAATGGCGCTGATAACAACGCCAGGCTGTTGGCGAGCGTGGCAGCACGGTGTTCGTAAACCATGCGGACAGCGAGTTGACGGACTTCAGAGGAATACTTGTTGGATGTTCCATAAGTTCATTATCTCAACGTTGGAACCTCCTCAAAACCCGGAGTGATTTATTCAATCCATCCCCTACCCTTGAACCAACCCGCGCCTCCGAATAAAGTGACCACCCGGTCAGTTTTTGATATTAATCACAGGTGCTCGCTCATGTCCGATCAAACCTATTCCATGGATTACCCTGTCAGCTGGGAAGAGCTGCATCGTAATGCCCGCACGTTATCGTTACGTTTGCTGGATAAAGGCCCCTGGAAAGGGCTGATTGTAATTACCCGTGGTGGGTTGGTGCCTGCGGCGATTCTGGCGCGGGAGATGGATATTCGCTTGATCGATACGGTGTGTGTCACCAGCTACAAGAGTGCAGATGATTCGGCGACTCAATCGCTGCAAGGCGAGTTGCAAATTCTGAAGCGTGTCGAGGGTGACGGCGAAGGAATGCTGCTGATCGATGATCTGGTAGATACCGGCACAACCGCCCGCTGTGTCCGTGAGATGTTGCCGAAGGCGCATTTCGCGACCATTTATGCCAAGCCTGCGGGCGTGCCTTTGGTGGATACTTTTATTACTGAAGTCAGCCAGGACACCTGGATTCGTTTTCCTTGGGATATGGAGTACACCTTTTCGACGCCGCTGGCGGAACGTAAATAAAACGAACGGCAACGGCTAATCTCCCAGCTGTTGCACTGTCAACCTGGCGCGGACTGCAATGCGAAGCGCCCTCTAACCTTCCCCAACACTCGTAGCGACTCAGATTGCAACATTTAGGTGCTTGTCTATTTGCCCTGCGCACTATCGGCAGGCATTTCATCGTGTGCACCGTTGCAGGTAGCGCAGATTTGTCGCACCGATAGCCTGTAAACATGGGCTTTATAATAAAAATTAAAATTTCTGCCCAGTTGGTCAGGATTTTGCTTTTTCAGGAATTACTGTCCAAACGGTCAACTTATAAGACCGGTGACAACATGCTGCAGCAGAAGGCCCAACAAGCCCTGAAGTCAGCCAGACGATTCCTGAACTATTAATCTGAAAGAGAGAGTGTGATGAAAAAACAACTTCTAGCCTTGGCCGTTGTCGCCGCTACAACCATTCCTGCAGCACACGCCGAGCGTTACTTCGCGGACAACAGCATTTCGGTATTGATGGGGGGAGACTTCAAGATCGATTCTGCCGACTGGCCACAAACCGACAAGGACTACGGCCTGACGACTTACACCGTCGAGCACGTATCTGGCTACAGCTGGGGCGGCCTGTTCTTCTTTATGGACCGAGATCAGGGCGACGACCAATTCCGCGCCAGCTACAGCGAATTTTCACCCAAGTTTTTTCTGACCACCTTTGACGACAGCATCGTTAAAAATATCAACCTGGCCTTCACCCTTGAATCCGGTTCCACCTCATCAGGATTCAGTCAGGATAACTATCTGTACGGTATTGGTGCCGACCTGGCGATTCCAGGTATGAACTTCGCCAGCGCGACCTACTATTACTGCAAAAATGACAACGACACCGAAAGTGATCATCAGATCACCCTGACTTATGGCGCGTCCTGGGGGCAGGTTGATCTGGGAGGTTATATCGACTATTCCACTGGCGCGGAAGACCATAAAGCCAGCTTCAACTTCAATCCTCAGCTGACGTACAACGTTGGCCCGATGCTGGGTTACGACAACAAGATCAAGTTGGGTATCGAATACAGCGCATGGCACAACAAGTACGGCACTGAGTTTGACGAGAACACTGTCAGCGCCTTGATCAAAGTACATATGTAACAGCAGCAAAACCGGGCGGTGCTGGCGAGCATGGAGGCTCGCCGCCTCTTCGGTGAGCCTCAGCCGCCCCGGCTGGCGCTGGTTATTCCGCAAATCGGTCCGTCGCCCGAATCAATTGATCCAGAATGCCCGGCTCACTCATCGAGTGACCCGCAGCTTCCACTATATGTAATTCGGCATCCGGCCAGGCGTTAGCCAGCTGCCAGGCATATTTTAGCGGACATGGCATATCGAAGCGGCCATGGACGATAACAGCAGGTATACCGTGCAGCCTGCTGACGTCGCGCAGCAGTTGACCTTCGTCCATCCAGCCTTTGTTGATAAAAAAGTGGTTTTCAATGCGAGCGAAAGCCAGCGCGAATTGGTCACCGCCAAAGTCATCAACCAGGGACGGGTCCGGCAGCAGGGTAACGGTGCCGCCTTCCCATTGGCTCCAGGCTTTGGCGCAGGCAATTTTTTCAGCCTCGTTGTTACCTGTCAGGCGCTGGTGATAGGCCAGCATCATGTTGTTGCGTTCATCTGCAGGGATCGGAGCAACAAAGCGTTCAAATTTTTCCGGATGCATTTCCGACACGCCGTACTGGTAATACCAGTCGAGTTCCGCCTGGGTGAGGGTGTAGATGCCGCGTAATACCAGCTCGCTGACGTACTGCGGATGGGTTTCGGCATAGGCCAGTGCCAGTGTCGAACCCCAGCTACCGCCAAACACCAGCCATTTATCCACACCACACAATGCTCGCAGCCGTTCGATGTCGGCAACCAGATGCCAGGTAGTATTGGCATCCAGACAGGCGTGAGGAGTGGAGCGTCCGCAGCCGCGCTGGTCGAACAGCAGTACATCGTATTTGGCTGGATCAAACACCTGACGATGGTTGTGACTACAGCCCCCACCCGGCCCACCGTGCAAAAATATCGCCGGTTTCGCGCCGGGTGTGCCGACCCGTTCCCAGTAAATCTGATGGCCATCGCCGACATCGAGCATGCCGGAGTCGTAAGGTTCGATCGCAGGGTAGTCGCTGCGGAGCTCGGTGGCGTTGGCCATAATCTGATCCTGAATAGGCAATGATAGTGTTTGTTAGAGTACCACTGCCGCACAACTCATGGGCAAGCCTACCAAATACTCGTTTGCAGGCAATGTCTTTGGCTCGGCCCCAAGCCCACTTTCTGTGCGCTTTATCGGTACGTGTCTCCTCTCGGGGCATGAGCGGTCACCTCTTGTGACTCGCAGACCAACGGGAGGCCAGCGTTTTGTTCATAACAGGTTGTTTTTACGGCAATAAATGCTTTTCCCAGGACTTTCTGACCGGTTGGCCAGTTTTTTGCTATTACCCAGTAACTTGACCATATGGTCAGAAAAGAACATCAACAACTACGGCAATGGCGACCCACCATTACCCGCAACAAGCCTTGCACGCAGCCCTGTTCCTTCCAGTGACTGCCTGACTGACGACTACCATCCTCAGGGAGATAACCATGTCCGACCATCAACCTAATGACCTGCTGTATTCGCTGGATGCCAGACCCGGCGTGCTGGAGTCCAGCTTCGCTGCCATCCAGCACGTGTTGGCCAGTTTTGTCGGTATTATCACGCCCACGTTGATTGTCGGCGGCGTGCTGGGACTGGGTGAACATATTCCTTACCTGATCAGCATGTCGCTGATGGTGTCCGGGGTGGCAACCATTATTCAGGCACGCCGCCCGTTCGGCATTGGCGCTGGCATGATCTGCGTGCAAGGCACCAGTTTTGCCTTTTTGAGTTCCGTACTGGCAGCGGGTTTTATTGCCAAAGGGAAAGGTGGAGGCCCGGAAGAGATACTGGCGCTGATTTTTGGTGTCTGTTTTCTCGGAGCTTTTGTCGAAATTTTCCTCAGCCAGTTTTTGCACAAGCTGAAGTCCGTGATTACACCGCTGGTCACCGGCATTGTAATTACCATCATTGGTATCAGCCTGATCAAGGTCGGTATGACCGATCTGGCGGGCGGCTTTAAAGCACCCGACTTTGGCAGTCCGGCCAACCTGGCGCTCGGTGGTCTGGTGCTGGTCAGTATTATTGCCCTGAACCGTTCTTCCAACAGCTGGATTCGTCTGTCTTCCATTGTGCTGGGGTTAGCCATTGGTTTCGTGGTCGCCGCCTTTATGGGCAAGATCAGTTTCACCAACCTGGCGAGCCTGCCTGCCTTCAGTATTCCAGTGCCTTTTAAATACGGCTTCTCGTTCGACTGGACGGCATTTGCACCGATCGCCCTGATTTATCTGATCACGGCCATTGAATCCACCGGCGACATTACTGCTAACTGCATTGTGTCGCGTCAGCCAATCAAGGGCGATAGCTACATCAGCCGGGTGAAAGGTGGCGTATTGGCCGACGGTCTCAACTCCATGCTGGCCGCCCTGTTCAACAGCATGCCCAATACCACCTTCAGCCAGAACAACGGCGTGATTCAATTGACCGGCGTGGCCAGCCGTTATATCGGTTTCTACATTGGCGGTATGCTGTTCTTGCTGGGGCTGTTCCCGGTGATTGGCGGCATTCTGCAAAACATTCCCAAGCCGGTACTCGGCGGTGCAACGCTGGTGATGTTTGGTACGGTGGCAGCAGCCGGGGTAAAAATTCTCGCCACCGAAGCACTGGATCGTCGCAAAATGCTGATTATGGCGGTGTCGTTTGGTATGGGTCTGGGCGTAATCATGGTGCCGAATCTGCTGGCCGAAATGCCCAAGCTGGTGCAGAGCATCTTTGGTTCCGCCATCACCACTGGCGGCCTGGCGGCCATTATTCTGAGCCTGGTGCTGCCCGAAGGAAAAGTCGCCGCAGAAGATGAAGCGGAAGAAAACCCGAACATAACCGCCGACAGCGCCACGTCCTGATTCACCAATACGAGTGTTAATAACCATCATTATTCAGGCCGCCTTCGGGCGGCTTTTTCAGCTCTGCCGCATTTCAGGCTACATTTCAGGCTACAATGCCGACACTTTCGACATAACCAGATGATCTCATGCCTTTAAACATCACCTCTCACAGCCATGAAAAACCCGCTGGCGATATCCGTCAACGTAACGAGAAAGTGATCCTGGCTGCCGCAGAGCAAGAATTTGCCGCCTTCGGCTTCAAGGGTGCCAGCATGCGCGAAATTGCCAAACGTGCAGATCTGCCCAAAGCCAATATTCACTATTATTTCAAAAACAAATTGGGCCTGTACCTGGCAGTATTAAGCGACATTATCGACCTCTGGGACGGCACTTTCAGCAAGATGACCGCAGACGACAATCCCGCTGAATCCCTGCTTCACTACATTCGCAAGAAAATCGAGTTTTCCTGCCAGCACCCATTGGCATCCAGAATTTTCGCCACCGAAATCATCAGTGGCGGCCCCAATCTCGACGGCTACTTCAGCGACGGCTATGTGGAGTGGTTTGAATCACGGGTGGAAGTGTTTCGGGAGTGGCAGCGACGCGGCAAGATGGACGCCACGATCAACCCGGCGCATCTGATTTTCCTGCTGTGGTCGAGCACCCAGCACTACGCCGACTTTAACTTCCAGATTACTTCGGCGTTGAACAAACCCGAATTGGCACAGACGGATTTTGATGCCGCAGCAGAAACGCTGACGCATATTATTCTGAAAGGATGCGGGGTGGTGTGAACGGGCGGCGAGCGTCACTATTGAATGTTTTCGGGTGACATGTTTTCTGGCCCCCGCGCTCCTGAGGCTGTGCAAGTATTCGGGGGATTATGGCTGCCACGCTCCTGCGTGGTAGCCGGCGGCGTTATTGTCGATGACCGGCTAAATACATACCGGTCGTTACCACGCGGAGCATGGGAACGAGATAGGCCGAAGCACTAGCCTGGACTCCAATACCCACGCCACACGGATGTCTTCACACGTGACCGCCATCCACCAGCTTCAACCCCACCACTCCGACCATAATCAGGCCGATGCAGGCCAGTCGCATCAGGCCACCCGGTTCTTGCATAAACAGGATACCGACCAGCGCAATGGAGGCGGTGCCGATACCGGCCCAAACGGCATAGGCGGTACCCATCGGGATGGTGCGCATGGCCAGTGATAACATCGAAAGGCTGGCGATAATCAGCAGAACGGTGATCACCGATGGCCATAATTTCGAAAATCCATCGCTTTGTTTCAGTCCGATGGCCCACAAGCATTCAAGGCCGCCCGCTATCAGTAAATAGATCCAACCCAAGGGGTCACTCCTGCTTTGTTAATCTTGATTATTGCTTGTGGCCGCTGACCGCCTGAGTATCAGGGCGTCATCTAACGGCCTCTCGGGAACAGTTAATTTCCCCTAATACATCCTTTACCCTAATACATCCAGGCCCACGGCTCCGCCACCAAATTCCTGCACCGCGTCCATCAGGGCAGTCCAGAGGTAGTCGCTGGAGGCGACGTCACACAGAATCGATATTGCCGGTAAACCCTGGTAGCTCTGGCGCACCATAATGGCATTGACACGGGCGATCGAGGTCTGGGCAATACTGCCTTCCGGAAAGACGGCTTCACGCATATCGACACCACAGATCTTGGCCATCACGGCAGCCATGTGTTCACCGGTCAGCATCAGCCAGGCATGGGAGTCCATGCAAAACAGCGGGTAGCAGCGATCCGGTGTGTCCGACTGCTGGGTCGGCAATGCCATGATGGCAGCACCGAGATCGGTCGGGCTGCCCAGCAGCCAGTATTCTTTCTGGCTCAGGCGCAGTATGCAGTCACCGTTGGCGCTGCTGGCTGCGGTGTTGGGACGCGCGGGAATCGGCATGCCGTTTTGGGCCAGCAAGTCGGTTGTGCTCACGCCGCGATAGCCGGTACGTGGCAGCATCGACAATTCCAGCAGACCGGCTTTGCGGGCGATATCAGCATCGTTCCTGGCGATCCGGGAGACCACGCTGGCAGCGGCAGCGGTCTTGACGCTGCTGGTGTCGGCGGTTGCAATAGCCGCCAGGCGACGATAGTTACCGCTGCGGGCAATGTCAGCATCGGCCCGGTCAACGTGAGCGGGCGATGCGGTGTTGTACAGTTCAGACATTGTGTTGTCTCCTGCTGGGCGCAAACGCCCATGTTATTAATCCGTTTGAATCAAACCCTGTCGCATATGTCGCTGGCGTTTTCGGGGCAAGCCCTCTCCTGCCCATTTGGCCTCGTACAAAACCTGGCTTCCTGCAAAACCTGTCTTCGCGGGAAGTGGCTTGCCGCCGACAGGGGATTAGGGAGTGCCAGATTTACATAGCTTGACGGGCTTGCTCGGCATCGTAAAACGGCAGGGCCACCACTTCGGCCATGATCATTTCGCCATCTACCCGAATCGGCAACTGGGTGCCGGGTTCACTCTGGTTCACGGCAGCGAAGGCCATGCCAATAATGGCACCAACGGTGGGTGAATATTCACAGGAGGTGACGTTGCCGGTGATATCGGCCATGCGCTCTGTCGTTGCCAGTACCAGGTGCCCTTCTTCCGGTTTTTTACCGCTTGCCATCAGGCTGGCTGGCAATTTGAAGCCCACCAGCTTGCGGGTTTGCAGCCGTTTCATCACGATATCGACCGCCCGGCAGCCATTGAAGTACGGCTTGTTTTTACTGACCGCCCATTCCAGCCCCAGCTCACCAGGATGGCTCATGCCGTCGGTGTCCTGGCTAATAATAATGTGGCCTTTTTCCAGTCGTAACAGACGCTGGGTTTCAACCCCAAAGGGTTTAATGTCGAAGGCGGCACCTGCGGCCATCAGGATGTCCCACAGGGCCTCGCCATAACGTGCCGGTACGTGAATCTCGTAACCCAACTCGCCGACAAAGCCAACTCGCAGCAAGCGCGCTGGTATGGTCTGTTGTTGGCCATCTGCTGACACTGCGCCAGGCACGTTGATGCTGCCTTCGCGGCAGGCCAGGTACGGGAAGCCTTCCTTGCTCAGATCCAGGTCGGTCAGCTGTTGCAGTACCTTGCGGCTGTCTGGCCCGGCCAGGTTAACGGCGGCAAAGGCCGAGGTGACGTTGGTGATATCCACATCCAGACGCCACTGCGTATTCCAGAAGGTCATCAAACGGTAGACCGCATCGACTCCGGTGGTGGTCGCGGTAACGTAGAAGCAGTCATCGGCAAAACGACAGGCGACGCCATCGTCCACCACCACGCCCTGATCACTGGTAAGTACCGCATAGCGGGTTTTGCCCACCGGTTGCTTGAGAAAACCAAAGGTGTAAATACGGTTCATCAGCTCGGCGGCATCCGGCCCACGCAGTTCAATGCCACCGAGGGTGGAAACGTCGATCAGGCCGACGCGACTGCGTACATGCAGGGCTTCGGCTTCAATCGTGGCATTACGAAGCGCGCGGCTGCCGGGAATCAGCGGGCTGGCGTCACTGCCGCTTAACAAACTGCCTTGTGGCGGATAAAACGCTGGCCGCGCCCAGATACCCGCCGGGATCATTTTGGCACCCAGCGCCAGGTGACGATGGTGCATCGCGGTATGTCGATATGGGTCGAAACCACGTCCGGCCAGGAAGGCCAGTTTTTCTGGTGTCAGCGGCGGACGGGCAGTAGTGACACCGGTTTCGGTCACTGTCCGGCCGGTCGACTGAGCCACCAATCGTGCCGTTGGCAGTGCCGAGTGGCGACCTTGGGATGGCCCCATGCCCACGGTGGAAAACCGTTTTACCAACTGTATGTCGCGGTAACCGAGACGAGTGGCGTTAACGATGTCCTTGCTTTGCAGGTCTTCGTCGTAATCCACAAAGTCCTTGCCTTTGGGGTGCGGGAAAATCGGCCAGTCGTAGTTGACCTTGCGTGAGCACTCGACCACCTCGGGCTGGCTGGCGGGCGGATGGCCCAGCAGGGTTAACGCCGCTGCCGCAGCGTATTCGGCATCCTTGATCACGGCATTGATGCTGTGTTTGCCATTCACCGAACCGGCAATATGCAGGTGTTGTGGCAGCTGACGAAGTGAAAATTCGGCCCGCGCTTCATCGTAACTGAGCTGGCCACCAGCCTGGCATAACAGCTGGTAGGCTGGCATATAGCCAGACGACATACAGACCAGATCACAGCGCAACAAATCGCCTTCTGGCGCGACTCGTCCACGACCACGAATCGCCCGGATTTCTACCGCTTCAACGTGATCCTGGCCAAAAGCTTCGTAAAGCGTCTGGCCAAAACGCAGCGCGATACCGGCCTGCTGGGCGCGGAAGATCAGGTTTTTGGTCTCGCTGGATTCGGTGCCCATGGGGTCATCCACGCCACCACGCATATCCACCAGCGCTTTTACCTCCACCCCTTGTGCGGCCAGCGCCAGAGCGGTCAGGTAGCCATCGTCGTTACCGGTCAAGACCACGGCACTCTGGCCAGGTTTGATGGCGTAGAGTTTCATCATGCGCATGGCAGCGCTGCACATCACCACACCGGGCAGGTCGTTACCACGGAACACCACGTGTTGCTCGTAACTGCCGGTGGCCATGATGCATTCTTGTGCCCGGATCTTGTACAGCCGCTTGCCATGCAGAACCGGTAACCAGTTATCGACAAACCAGGCGTTGCAGATCGAGTCAGTCATCACGGTGATATTAGGGTGCTGTTCTACCTGGTGAACCAGTTGCTGACGCAGGGCTTCGGGATCGTCCAGATCACTGAAGTCGGCATAACTCAACGAACCACCCAGCAGCGGTTGTTCTTCCAGTAGCAACACGTCCACCCCGGCGGCAGCGGCAGTCAGTGCCGCTGTCAGGCCAGCCGGGCCGGAACCCACCACCACCAGATCATGGAAGCGATAGGCCTTGTCGTAGTATTCCGGTTTGAAATCCAGATCGGCGATACCCAGACCGGCTTTTTCACGAATCTGTTTTTCCCACCAGTCCCAGATGCCTTTCGGCTTGTAGAACGCCCGATAGTAAAAGCCCACCGGCATAAAGCGGCCAAAATGCCCGAGAATGGCGTCCTTGTCTTTGGCCAGCGTGCCGTTGACGTTCTGGCCGGTTACCTCCAGACCATCGATGGCGACCATTTTGTCTGCCAGCACATTGGGTTCACCCTGGATCTGTACCAGGCTGTTGGCATCGTGCGCCGACATCGTCAGCGGGCCTCGGGCACGGTGGTATTTGAACGACCGCGACCACAACCAATAGTTATTAGCCAGCAAGGCACTGCCAATGGTATCGCCCTTGTAGCCGGTCACACTCTGGCCTTCAAAACGGAACTGCACAGTCTGGCTGCGATCCAGCAGCAGGCCCATCGGCGCTGCCAGTCTCTGAGAGAGGGTAGTCGATGGTGTAGATGCAACGGAATTCATCAGCAAGTCTCCCCGTCAGGCGTTGACTCATCCGATGGTAATTCGGATGGATCATAAGTACGTAAAATGTCATCGCTTACACGATGGCGCTCGGCGACAAACCAGTAACCCGATGGTGTGTGGTACCACCATTCGCGGGCCACACCCGTGCCGTTGTAGGCGTAAAAGGTGTGTTCTGCCCAGGCTTTGTCGGGGGCAGATTCAACGCTTGGCAGTGGAGAAACGTCACCGCCATAAACAAATTCGCTGATATTGCGTGGCCCGTTTAACGGGCAGGGCATGATTTTCATATCTCACCTATCTTGGCGAACGGTTGCCGAACGTCTGATCTCAGACGTCTGACGCCGATTAATACTGTGTTGTGGCCGACGTTGCCCATCAATGGGATGCCGCAGTGGCACCCATTTCATTCACCTGACGGAATTCGCTGAATCGCTCCACGCCGAAAGGTTTGATCAGCTCTGGCACCTTGCCGCCGCTGGCAACCAGTTCGGCCATGGCCTGACCGCAAATCGGGGTAGACTTAAAGCCCCAGGTTCCCCAACCGGCATCGAGGTAATAGTTCTTTACCGGACTCAATCCCATAATCGGGCTGTAGTCGGAGGTCATGTCGGTGAGACCGGTCCACTGGCGCATCAATTTGAGGTTGGCCATAAAGGGGAACAGCTCGACTGCGTGTGCCAGCAATTGTTCTTTTAACTCCAGACTGGAACGGGTGTTATAGAGCGGGTACGGGTCGGAGCCGCCACCAAACACCAGTTCACCACGGCCAGTTTGTTGTACGTAACAGTGGAACGCAGGAGAACTCACCAGAGGGTCAAGGAACGGCTTCACCGGTTGAGTCACCATCGCTTGCAGCGGATAAGACACAATCGGCAGCTTGAAACCGGCTTTTTCCGCCAGCAGCGAGCTGTGGCCAGACACCGCCTGTACCGCACAGCCGCATTCAATGGTGTGTTCTGCGCTGCCTTGTTTGGCTTTGACAGCGGTCACTTTGCCGTCTTCCACCACCACGCCGGTCACTTCAGTCAGCTGATGTAATTCCACACCACGCTGGGTCGCGCCTTTGGCATATCCCCAGGCCACGGCATCGTGACGCGCCGTCGCGCCATCCATATGCCACAAACCCGCCAGTACCGGCTGGTGACCCGGATTCATGTTCAAGGTCGGCACCAGCTCACGGATTTGCTGTGGGTCGATCAATTCGGTTTTGCCACCGAAGTGCTTGTTTACTTCGGTGCGTTGACGAAAGCCACGAATGGCGGCATCCGTATGGGCCAGGGTCAGCTGACCACGTTTGGAATACATGATGTTGAAGTCGAATTCGTTCGACAGTCGCTGAAATAACTTCACCGACTCGCTGTAGAACTTCACCCCTTCCGAGGTGAGGTAGTTGGAGCGAATCACGGCGGTGTTACGAGCGGTATTACCGCCGCCAAGGTAGCCTTTTTCCAGTACCGCGACATTGGTGATGCCGTGGTACTTGGCCAAGTAGTACGCAGTGGCCACACCATGCCCGCCAGCACCGATAATCACCACGTCGTAGCGACGTTTGAGAGCGGTCGGTGCTGGCAGATCGGCGTCTTGTTCAAACGGATAATCGTTTTTCAGCCCGTATTTCAGAAGTGCAAAAGGCATGGCCTTGCTCCTTGTTGATCGTCAGACGCCGGACATCTGCTGCAAGCGTCTTGCAGCAACCAGTGTGTTTTTCATCAGACAGGCAATGGTCATCGGGCCAACACCACCAGGAACCGGCGTAATGGCGTAGGCCACTGGCTCCACGGCGGCGTAATCAACATCCCCGACCAGCTTGCGCTGCGTACCACCAGAGGGGCCAACGCGTTCAATGACGTTGATACCGACATCGATCACCGTCGCGCCGGGCTTGATCCAGTCCGCGCCGATCATTTCCGGGCGGCCAACGGCGGCGACCAGAATATCGCCCTGCTGTGCCAGTGCCTGCGGATTCGGGGTACGGGAATGAACGATCGTCACGCTGCAGTTAGCCTGCAATAACAACGCTGCCATGGGCTTGCCGACAATATTGGAACGCCCCACCACCACGGCGTGTTTACCGGATAAATCACCTAACACCTGTTCCAGCATGATCATGCACCCTTGTGGGGTGCAGGGAACCAACGATTCCTTGCCGACGCTGAGCGCGCCGACATTGACCGGATGAAAACCGTCAACGTCCTTTTCCGGGCTGATCGCGGCAATAATCTGCTCTTCGTCCAGATGTGCAGGCAATGGTAATTGCACCAGAATGCCGTGCACCGCTGGGTCGGCATTGAGGTCGGCCACCAGCTGGTTGAGGGTATCCTGGGTCGTATCCATCGGCAGACGATGCTCAATGGAGTTGAGGCCGGACTCCGTAGCGCGGGCAATCTTGTTGCGCACGTACACCTGGCTGGCCGGGTCTTCACCCACCAGCACCACTGCCAATCCGGGCTTGATACCATAGCTATCAAGAAAGGCGGCCGCATCGCTAGCGACCCCGTCCAGCACTTGGGCTGAGATAACTTTTCCGTCGATTCGAATGGCCATGGTGTGCACCTATTTGAAAACGACGGTTTTGTTGCCATCAACAAACACACGATGTTCGGTGTGCAGTTTGACAGCCCGCGCCAGTGCCACGGTTTCGGTATCGCGACCGGCAGCGGTGAGTTTTTCTGGCCCCATGGTGTGATCCACTGGCTGCACCGATTGCTCGATGATCGGGCCTTCATCCAGATCCGAGGTCACATAGTGGGCGGTGGCACCAATCAGCTTCACGCCACGGTCATAGGCCTGGTAATACGGCCGGGCACCTTTGAAACCTGGCAGGAACGAGTGGTGAATATTGATCGCCTTGCCCGCCAGCTCGGCACACAGGGTGTTCGACAAAATCTGCATATAACGGGCAAGTACCACCAGCTCGGTGCCGGTTTCCTTGACGATGTCGATCAGCGCTTGCTCTTGCTGCGGCTTGTTCTCTTTATTGACCGGCAGGTGGATAAAGCGGATGCCTTCGCGTTCGGCCATGGGCCGCAGATCCTGATGGTTGGAGACCACGGCAGTGATTTCCATGTTCAGTTCACCCTTGTTCTTGCGATACAGCAGGTCACTGAGGCAGTGATCCGCCTTTGATACCATGATCAGGGTCTTGATCGGCGCGCAGGCATTGTTGAGGCTCCAGCTCATCCCGAAACGTTCGGCCACGTCGGTGAAACCTGTGGTGACTGCCGCGTACTGGTCTCCGGCTTCAAAATGAAAGCGGGTACGCATAAAGAAGTTGCCGCTGTCCTGGTCATCAAACTGGGACTGCTCGCTGATGTAGCAGCCTTTCTCCGACAAGAAGCTGGCGACCGCCGCCACAATGCCACTGCCCGCCGGGCAGGTGGTTTTTAATACGTATTCAATTTTTTCGTTGTCATGAGGCATGGTTCTGTTCCCCTGTTGGCTTGTATCAGTTGGCTTATATGGAGTTTCAAGCCGCACAAAGCCTGCGAAGTCAGTCGCTTCGCTGATCAATTCAGTTGTTGTGTTCACACTCACCCGCTGGCATGCAGGGTTCGGCGGTGTCTCGGCACGACAAGCTCGTGCGGTTAACCCGGCTGGCTAGCCGCAAGGTTCACCTCGTTCCCCTGTTCCTGCGTGGGAAGACAAAGGGCACCCGGCTACCACGCAAGAGCGTGGGAGCCAGTCTGGTCGTCGCGCCCGACGTCAGATTTCCGCTGCCAGACACGGCCGTCAATAGCCACCCTGACCCGGAATCCAGCTGGTACCTGCCAGCGGCACTCGGGCCATGGCGGCAGATTCCACCGTCAGGGCGACCAGATCTTCCGGTTCCAGGTTACGCAGATCACTCTTGCCACAGGCGCGTGCCAGCGTCTGGGCTTCCATGGTCAGTACCCGCAGGTAGTTGGCCAGACGGTGGCCAGCGCTAACTGGGTCGAGGCGTTTGCTCAGTTCCGGGTCTTGAGTCGAGATACCCGCCGGATCCTTGCCTTCGTGGTAATCGTCGTAATATCCGGCAGCGGAACCGATTTTCTTGAACTCGGCATCCCACTTTGGATGGTTACAACCCAGCGCAATCAGAGCAGCAGTACCAATCGCTACCGCGTCGGCACCCAGTGCCATGCACTTGGCGACGTCGGCACCGTTGCGGATACCACCCGAGACGATCAGCTGTACCTTGCGGTGCATGCCCATTTCCTGCAACGCCTGTACGGCTTGTGGAATCGCGGCCATGGTTGGTATACCCACGTGTTCGATAAACACTTCCTGAGTCGCAGCGGTACCGCCTTGCATACCGTCGACGACGATCACATCGGCACCGGCTTTAACCGCCAGTTTGACGTCATAGTAGGTACGGGTCGCACCCACTTTAATGTAGATCGGCACCTGCCAGTCGGTAATCTCACGCAGTTCCAGAATCTTGATAGCCAGATCGTCCGGGCCAGTCCAGTCCGGGTGACGACAGGCAGAACGTTGATCGACGCCCATCGGCAAGGTGCGCATTTTCGCTACACGATCGGTAATTTTCTGACCCAGCAACATACCGCCGCCGCCTGGTTTGGCACCCTGACCCAGTACCACTTCGATGGCATCGGCCTTGCGCAGGTCGTCCGGGTTCATGCCGTAACGGGAAGGCAGGTACTGATACACCAGTTTGGTGGACTGGCCTCGCTCTTCCGGTGTCATACCGCCGTCACCGGTTGTCGTCGTGGTGCCGACTTCAGAGGCACCCCGTCCCAGCGCTTCTTTGGCATTGGCGGACAAAGCACCAAAGCTCATACCGGCAATCGTGACCGGCGTCTCGATGACGATCGGTTTTTTGGCGTAACGGGTGCCCAGCGTGACCTGGGTGTTGCACTTCTCGCGGTAACCTTCCAGCGGGTAGCGGGACATACTGGCCCCAAGGAACAGCAGGTCGTCGAAGTGCGGCAATTTACGCTTGGCACCAAAACCACGGATATCGTAGATACCGGTTTCGGCGGCGCGGCGGATTTCCTGCATAGTCAACGCGTCAAAGGTCGCGGACTCACGCAGGCCAGGGTTCACATTCAGATCTTTTTCGCTCATATCACTATCTCCTGGCTGCGGGCCTAGTAGGCTGAAATGTTGTCTACTTTGAAGTTATACAGCTGACGGGCAGAGCCGTAGCGCTTGAAGCTGGCCGGGTCTTCATCAACCCCGGCGCGGTTCAGCAGCTCGGTCAGGTAGTCGAGATGTTCCTGACGCATTTCTTTTTCGATGCAGTCAGCACCCAGCGAGGCAACCGTACCCTTGACGAAAATCCGGGTTTCGTAGAGCGAATCACCCAGCGCTTCACCGGCATCACCACACACCACCAAAGCACCCGCCTGGCCCATAAAACAGCTCATATGGCCAACATTGCCCTTGACCACAATTTCCACCCCTTTCATGGAAATACCACAACGGGCACCGGCGTTACCTTCGATCACCAGCATGCCGCCGTGAGCGGTGGCTCCGGCCGATTGTGAGGCTTCGCCCTTGACGCGGACGGAGCCGGACATCATGTTTTCAGCCACGCCCTGCCCGACATTACCGTGTACCACGACGTGGGCTTTCTTGTTCATACCGGCACAGTAGTAACCGGCATGACCTTCAATATCGACACTCAGCGCCTGGTCGAGACCACAGACCAGATTGTGGTCGCCCTTGGCGCCAGTGATTTTCCATTCGCGTTCGGTGCATTCCGCCGCCTGATCGTGCAGCGTCTGATTAATATCGCGCAGCGAGGTGGTGGCCAGATCAAATGTTTTCATGTGATGTTCCTCGTATTAGCCCTTGGCAGCTCGCGTGCTCAGGCACGTTCCCAGACATAGATTTTGGCCGCTTCCGGCTCCCACACGTTGGCATTCTCGATACCGGGCAAGGTGGTCAGCGCCTGGTATTCGGAAGCCATGGCGACGTAGTCGTCGGTCTCAGCCAGTACCGCCGGCTTGCAGGCAATGGGGTCGCGCACCACGGCAAAACCGTTCCGGGTGCCAATGGTGAAGGTAAAGAAACCGTCGAGGTCCTTCATCGCATTTTCCAGCGCCTGATTGAGGGTATCGCCCAGCTGCAGACGACGAGCCAGGTAACCAGCAGCGACTTCGGAGTCGTTTTCGGTCTCGAAGCGGATGCCCTGGCGTTTCAGTTCCAGCCGCAGACGGTTGTGATTCGACAGCGAGCCGTTGTGCACCAGACACAAATCTTCGCCGGTCGAGAACGGGTGCGAACCGGCCATGGTCACGGCAGACTCGGTGGCCATGCGGGTGTGGCCAATGATGTGTGTGCCCTTCATACCCTTGAGATTGAAGTTTTCGGAAATCACTTCCGGCAGACCCACTTCTTTCAGAATCTCGATCGAGTGACCGGCGCTGAGAATCAGCACTTCAGGTGCTTTTTCCTGGACATACGCCGTGGCGGTGGCGGCATCGGTGTGCATTTTAAACACGGCAACGGTGGCATTCTGAAACCAGCTGACCTCGGCATTAAGCTCAGCACGAGCCGCTTCTGCCAGCGCTTCCCAGTCGTAATTCAGATGCTCGTGACGCAGGGTCAGCTTGGTGCCATCGGCAACTTCATCACCGTAAATGGCAAACCCGGCGCTGTCCGGGCCGCGATCGGTCATCGCGATCAGCATCGGTTCAAACAGGGCACCGAGCTGGCTCTCCAGCGCCGGATTTTTCAGGTACAGACCTACGATTCCACACATCGCGTTATCCTCGTTTTTTCACAGTCGTATATTCATTACACACTTCGCTATGCCTGCTTCAGACCGAGCGAAACCGTTCCGCTTTTGCCGGGGCAAAAGCAGTGAATTCAGTATTTAAATGTTTGTTTCTCATTCCCATGCTCGCGCCTGGGAATGCAAACCGCAGGGCGACCACGCCGGAGCGTGGCAGCCAGTTACAGGTTACTTGGCACAGCTCAGAAAAATTCGCCGTAGCGTTTCACTTCCCAATCACTCACATGACGGCAGTAATCAATCCACTCGTCTTTTTTGAGCTTGATAAATTCACCCATCACTTCCTTGCCAATGGCGTCGGTCAGCACGGTGTCTTTTTCCAGCTCAGCAATGGCTTCACCCAGGGTTTGCGGCAGAATCTCAATGCCTTGCTCTTCGCGTTCTTGCTGGCTCAGTGCGTACAGATTGATATTCATCGGATCACCGGCTTCCAGCTCACGCTCAATGCCGTCCATACCGGCAGCAATCAGTGCCGCGTGCACCAGATAAGGGTTACAACCTGAGTCTGGCAGGCGGAATTCCAGTCGTCCGTAAGGTACGCGCACCATGGCAGAACGGTTGTTGTCGCCGTAGCAGATATAGGCCGGTGCCCAGGTCGCGCCAGAGGCTGATCCACCTACCACCAGTCGCTTGTAGGAGTTCACCGTTGGCGCGGCGATGGCACACAACGCCTTGGCATGCAGCAGCAGACCGGCGGTGAAGTGGTAAGCCATTTTCGACAACCCCATACCCTGCTTGTCACTGTCATCGCCAAACAGGTTCTTGCCACTCTCATCGCAAATCGACAGATGGAAGTGCATACCGTTACCGGTACGATCCGACGCGGGCTTGGGCATAAAGGAGCACACCATGCCAAGGTCATTGGCAATTTCACCTGCGGCCATACGCACCAGGGTGAAACGGTCGGCAGAGGTCAGGGCATCGCTGTAGGTGTAGTTGATTTCGAACTGGCCGTTGGCGTCTTCATGGTCGATCTGATACACGTCCATGCCGACTTGTTGCAGGCTTTCGACCAGTGTTTCGAGAAACTCACGCGAGCGCGACAGTCCCTTGTAGTCGTAGCAAGGCTTGTCCAGGTTGTCGGTATCATCAACCGGCCCCAATGTGCCATCGGCGTTACGTTTGAACAGCGAGAACTCAGGTTCAAGACCGGTGTTTAATGTCCAGCCCTTGTCGTCCAAGCGCTTGAGCTGGTTTTTTAACACCACGCGGCTGTCGTATGGGTGTGGCTGATTATTGACGTAACCGTCACAGGCAATGCGGGCATAACCTGGCTGCCAAGGCACCGTCGTCAGACTGGCCAGATCACCACGGGCGAGGAAATCCGGGCCGTGTGGCTCCATCCCCATACCCCAGACCGCAAACCCGGCAAACCCGGCACCCTTTTCAACAACATCCATAAGACAATTGGCTGGCACTGACTTGGTCTTGGCCACACCGTGAATATCAACAAACTGCGCCAGCACATACCGAATATCATTTTCCGACATAAAAGCTTCGATTTCGGCGGCGGATGGGGTCGTGGACGACATACACTTGCTCCTGATTCCTGGGTCAGCTTTTCGCCGAACCTTTGTTTCTCTTTAGGAAAATTAATTTCTTTAAGTGAATGCAACCCCTGTGCCAGCACTTTCCTTGAGGGAATATTTTTTTCATATTGAACCGAAAGCCCCGATTTACCTATAGTGAGTCAATAAATTTTCCCTCAAAGAAACCCTCTTGCACCTGCTGCAATGCTTGAATGACTGTTTTTTGGCACCATTGAAATGCATCCATTCACACAATCGCACTACAGAAGGGCAAATCAGGTATTAGTGGAGCTTTCAGATATGGAAGGAAACGACACCCGTTTTAATCTGGACCAGTACATTGCCATGAAGGTCAAAAAGGCCAGATTGGAAGAAGGATTAAAAATCACCGATGTGGCGCGAATTTCCGGCATCAGCCAGGGCATGGTCAGCAAAATAGAGAACGCCCAGGTCTCCACCAGTCTCGAAACCCTCAGTCGCCTTTGTACCGCCATTGGCCTGCCTATTTCGAAACTGTTCAGCGACTACGACCGCCCGGATGGCGGAGCCCACTTCACCCCGTCGGGAGCAGGACTGGAAGTCGTCCGCAGAGGCACCGACAAGGGCCATACCTACCAGCTACTGACTTACCAACGCGGCGGCAAACGCAATTTTGAACCCTTCCTGATCACCATGGACGATCTGTCGGAAGTCTTTCCGACCTTTTCGCACCCCGGCGAAGAATTTATCTACATGCTGAAAGGCAGCCTGATTTACCGCCACGGCAACCACCTGTATGAAATGGGCCCGGGCGACAGCCTGACCTTTGATGCCGAAACGCCACACGGCCCGGAGAAACTGGTCGAAGTGCCGTTGCAATTATTGTCGATTATTAACTACGTGGAAGAATAACGGTCAGCGGACCGGCTTTTGGACAGCCACGGAGGGCGTCCGTACAAACCGGCTCCGTCCGTGTCCGCAAAGTGTCCACTAAAATACAAGTGGACACTATCCTGAGGGCGCTTACGGATTACCGCACACGATGGTGGGTAATCCTTGGGCGTTACCTGCTGAGAGCGTTGGTTTCAGAACAAGGCATGAGGAACGCAGTTTAGCGAGTTCAATAAGTAACGAATAACATCGTTCTGGAGTCAACTGCCCTCAGCCCGAAAGGCCAGGGTCAAATAATTGAGAACGCCCCCTAGCGTTTTGTCGAATAGAAATCCTTACCACCGACTAATACCAGGACAACAAGGCCAAACGATCACCCGCCAGATCAGTGGAAAAATTGAGTGGGCAGTGCCTGAATCTGATTCCCATGCGATACCTGACTGTTTGTGAGAGAGCTCAGAGCCTATTACACCCAATATGCGGGAATCTAGGGATTAACGACCATAGAGCGGCAGTAGTCGGTTATTTTTTGGCGAAGGCAAACACCACCGATTTTACTGCCGTTATCGCCACACTAAAAGTGCGATGAACCTTTATTTGGCAACCACTAAAGATTGGATACTGGTGTATTCATCCAGTCCGTGTTCAGAAAACTCAACCCCCATACCGGATTGTTTGACACCACCAAATGGTACGTCTGGAGCCATGGCAAAATGTTGATTAACCCAGCTAATGCCACACTCCAGCCGACCAGCAATGGCGGCAGCTTTTTCGACGTCAGATGACCAGACCGAACCACCCAGCCCATACACTACTGTCCGGTTAACCAAATCCCAGACCCAGCTGCCCTGTATCATCCGGCAA
>OJIO01000657.1_pt1 | contig 20259 bp, 16 predicted proteins | sample 1595621 | NCBI WGS metagenome assembly OJIO01 (sample SAMN05416776, study PRJEB24817) | seawater metagenome | isolation source: Sea water | place: Canada:Atlantic | collected 2013-07
GGCAATTGCCGGGGCCCTTGACATTGTTTATCTGGAAGATGTGCTGGTAAAGGTCTCAAAAACAGATTCACAAGTTTTTAAAACAAGGGGTAAAAGAATCCAAGACAAACAAGTATTTACCCTTATAAACTCAGCAAAGATTAAAAACAAACACATTTTACTTGTTGATGACATTGTTACCACTGGAGCTACTTTAGAGAGTTGTGCTGTGCTATTACAACAAGCAGAAAATGTAAAAATTAGTATTGCCACCATGGCAATTTCTCTGTGATAGAGTTCTCTATTTTTTAGAGAGCGTTACAATAAAACTTTTCCTATTTTTGTTGGGTACTATGCAACAGCAACACCACTCAAATACGTATCGTCTTTTATACATCCCCATTGTATTTCTTTTTTTACTTTCTTTTACAGATTGCGCAAAAAAAGGAAGACCCAGTGGCGGGCTTCGTGATACTATTGCGCCAGTTATTTTGCGTAGTGCTCCAGAGAATTTTACGACCAATTTCAAAAACAATGAAATTCGTATCACCTTTGATGAGTTTATAAAACTCAAGGACATTTCCAAGGAGCTTATTATTTCTCCACCACTAAAATACCCGCCAGTAATAACACCCTTGAGCGTTTCTAAGGTGTTGAAAATAAAAATTCTAGACACCCTTAAAGACAACACAACCTATAGTTTTAACTTCGGAAACAGTATTTTAGACAATAATGAAGGAAATCTATTTCCAAATTATAAGTATGTGTTTTCTACAGGGAGTTATATTGATAGCCTAACTTTAAAAGGAACTGCTGTTGATGCCCTGCTTCCTAAAACAGATTTTCCAACAACTGTTGCTTTATATCAAGTAGATCAGTCTTACAAAGACTCCCTAGTGTTTCTAGAGAAACCCACCTACATTACCACGACCATTAATGAAACAAACAATTTTGAATTAAGCAATCTCAAGCAGGGCACCTACCAACTCATCGCTCTAAAGGAGCAAACTAGAAACTATACCTTCCAGCCTAAGACAGATAAAATAGGCTTTTATAAAGACCTTATTACCATCCCTACAGAAAGCCTCTTTGAATTAAGACTGTTTAAAGAAGTGCCAGATTTTAAACCAACACGCCCAAAGCTAGAGAGCAGCAATAGAATCTCTTTTGGGTATGAGGGAAAAACAGACAATTATCAGATTACTTTACTCACGCAAATGGAGGATGATTTTCAATACCAAGTCTTAAAACAGCCTGGTAGAGACACCCTAAACTTTTGGTTTAAACCAAAGGTTACCAAAGATTCTCTGGTATTTGTTACAAAAAACAAACTCCAGATTGATACTACCACGGTTCGCTTTAGAGAACTATACTCAGACTCTTTGCGCCTTACGGCCATAAACGACAGGTTGATATCTCTAGGAGATACCCTAAAGCTAAAAGCAAATACACCACTAGTTGCTATTAACTCAGAGAAAATTTCTGTAGTTACTAAAGACTCCCTAGCCATAGATTTTGTGGCGCAAATAAATACCAAAGAAAATGCTGCCCAGATTGTTTTTGACAAACAAGAAGAACAGCTCTATAGCATCACCCTGCGCAATGGCGCTTTGACAGACTACCTATCAAACACCAATGACTCTATTGTGTATAGGCAACAAGTAAAACCCATTGCAGATTTTGCGTCTCTAAATCTTACTCTTGATAATGCAGATGAGTTTCCATTACTTATAGAACTTATTGATGAAAAATTTAAGGTGGTGAAACAAACCTACCTAGAGGCAAATGCCCCTGTATTTTTTGAGCACATTAACCCTGGCAACTATTTTATTCGCCTTATTATGGATCAAAACAAAAATAAAATTTGGGATCCAGGAAACTTCCTTGATAAGCTTGCCCCAGAGAAGGTGGTGTACTACCCTTCAATAATAGAACTGCGCGCCAATTGGAGCTGGAGTGAAACCTTTACCTTAAAGTAAAATCATCTGCGTCTTTCAGAAACTCTAAGGCGTCTCTAGTGCTTTGTATATGCTGTTTATCTAGGGTGATGGTTTGTATAAAAGCTGTTTGATGCTCTTGGGTAGAGAGTTGTTTACCCAAACAATCGTATACTGCAGAGTGCCCCGGGTACATATGCCCATTTCCATCTTGGCCAATTCTGTTTACACCTATACAATAGCTCATGTTTTCAATAGCCCTCGCCTGCAACAAAACATCCCAAGCAGCAATACGCTTTTGTGGCCAATTGGCAGTGTACAAAACCACATCATATCCTACATTATTGCGGGCCCAAACAGGAAAACGCAAATCATAACATATCAATGGGCAAATTTTAAACCCTAGATATTCAATAAAAACACGCGCAGCTCCAGATGTGAAAACATGATGCTCACCGGCCAAGGTAAAGGTGTGTTTTTTATCATAGGTGTGTATCTCTCCATGTGGGGTTACAAAAAGTAACCTGTTGTAAAAATCATCCCCATCTTTTATAATGATAGTTCCTACAATGGCACTAGAAAGAAGTTTTGATGTTGTAATAAGCCACTGCAAGGTGTCTCCATTTTGAGTTTCTGAAAGCTCCTGCGCATTCATAGAAAACCCTGTGGTAAACATCTCTGGCAAGACAATTAAATCTGTGGTGTTTGCCAGTGGGCTGAGTATTTTAGAAAAATGAGCTCTATTTGCCTGTGGGTTTTCCCAGTGCAGGTTAGACTGTACTATACTTACCCTTAGTTTGAGAGAACTCATGAGCTTAGGCCTCTAAAAGAGCTAGAACAGCGGCGCTGGATTGCATTTTAGCATGCTCTAGGGCAGTGTTGCCTTTATCATCCAAGGCACTTTTATCTGCGCCATTAGCCAACAGTAGTGCTGCAATTTCTGGCTTATTAAAGGTAGCTGCAAAAATAAGAGCGGTAGCTCCATTAAAATTTGAAATGTTTACATCAGCGCCGCTTTTAATTAGCAACTTGGCAATGGCGCTGTAGCCTTTAAAACAAACACCCATAAGCGCTGTATTACCTGAGGCGTCTTGAGTGTTTATATCTTGAGGCTGCTGCAAAATAACCCTTACAATATCCATATGCCCATAATAGGTAGCTAGCAGCAGCGCAGTAGAACCACGCTGGTCTTTTTCTTGGGCCAATGAAGGATTTTCTTTTACTAAAGAAGTTACCGTAGAAATATCTGCGTTTCTAATAGCGTCAAAAAGGGATGTACTCATAGTGTTTTAATTAAAAAAGCGAATAGTAAAGATACCACACCAAGGGCAATATAAAAAAGCCAAGCATTTCTGCTTGGCTTTTTTATGTATGTGCAACATATATTTTGCTTATCCTTTTAAACTTGCAGATAGGTATTCGCGGTTCATGCGGGCAATGTTCTCTAGTGATATTCCTTTTGGACACTCTACCTCACAGGCTCCCGTATTGGTACAATTACCAAATCCTTCTTTATCCATCTGTTCTACCATGCTAAGCACACGCTCTGAGGCCTCCACTTGCCCTTGTGGCAACAAGGCGTACTGAGATACTTTTGCAGAGGTAAATAGCATTGCGCTTGCGTTTTTACAAGCAGCCACACAAGCCCCGCAACCAATACAAGTTGCAGCCGCAAAGGAGTCATCAGCATTTTCTTTGTTTACAGGAATTGCATTCGCATCAATGGTGTTTCCTGAGGTATTTACTGAAATGTACCCTCCTGCGTGCTGTATTCTATCAAAAGCACTGCGGTCTATCATTAAATCTTTTACTACTGGAAATGCTTTGGCCCTAAAAGGTTCAATAACTATGGTATCGCCATCGTTAAACTTACGCATATGTAGCTGGCAGGTTGTTACCAATCTATCTGGACCATGAGGCTCTCCATTAATTTGTAAAGAACAAGATCCACAGATACCTTCTCTACAATCGTGATCAAACACCACAGGAATATCTCCTTGATTGATGAGTTGTTCGTTTAAAACGTCTAACATTTCCAAGAAAGACATATCTGGTTCTATCCCATCAATAGGATAGGTTTGTATTGCCCCTTTTGCATTTGCATTTTCTTGACGCCAAATTTTAAGTGTAAGTTTCATCTGTATCTTATTTATATGAACGTGTTTTCAATTCTATATTCTCAAAGTTCAATTCTTCCTTATGAAGTAAGGCCTCTTTTGGAGCTCCCTTATACTCCCAGGCAGAAACATACTTGAAGTTTTTATCATCTCTTAGTGCTTCTCCTTTTTGAGCACCATCTAGCTCTACGCTCTCTTCTCTGAAGTGACCTCCACAAGATTCTCTTCTATCAAGAGCATCTTTAGCAAAAAGCTCTCCTAATTCTAGGAAATCTGCAACACGGCCCGCCTTTTCTAGTTCTTGGTTTAAGGTGTCTTTTGTTCCTGGAACTTTTACATTGTTCCAAAAATCTTCTCTCAATGCCGAAATTTCTTCAATGGCTTCTTTAAGGTCTTTTTCATTACGAGACATTCCACATTTATTCCACATAATCTTACCAAGGGTTTTATGGTAATAATCTACAGAACGCTCTCCAGATCCAGACATCAATTTATTGATGCGGTCTTTAACTTCGGTTTCTGCTTGGTCAAACTCTTTGGTGTCTGTGGGTATCTTTCCTGTTCTAATATCTTTAGAAAGGTAGTCTCCAATGGTGTATGGCAATACAAAATATCCGTCTGCGAGTCCTTGCATGAGTGCAGAGGCGCCAAGCCTGTTGGCACCATGGTCAGAGAAGTTTGCCTCCCCTGTTGCGTACAATCCCTCAACGGTGGTTTGCAGGTTGTAATCTACCCATAGCCCTCCCATTGTATAATGTACTGCAGGGTAAATCATCATAGGAGTTTTGTAGGGGTTCTCATCTACAATCTTCTCATACATCTGGAAAAGATTCCCGTATTTATTTTCAATAACGGCAGCACCCATTTTGTATATATCTGCTTCAGATGGGTTGCTAATTTTTTCTATTAATGCTTTTTCTCTTCCATAACGCTCAATAGCTGTTGCAAAATCAAGGTATACTGCTTCACCTGTTTTGTTTACTCCAAATCCTGCATCACAACATTCTTTTGCTGCCCGTGATGCAACATCACGAGGAACCAGGTTACCAAAGGCCGGGTAACGACGCTCAAGGTAATAATCTCTGTCTTCTTCGGATAATTGGGTTGGCTTAAGCCTTCCTTCTCTTATGGCCAAAGCATCTTCTTTCTTTTTAGGAACCCATATGCGGCCATCATTACGCAGAGACTCGCTCATTAGGGTAAGTTTAGACTGGTGGTCTCCAGATACAGGAATACACGTTGGGTGTATCTGCGTATAGCAAGGGTTGGCAAAGTAAGCGCCTCTTCTGTGTGCTCTCCAAGAGGCAGTAACATTACTACCCATGGCGTTTGTACTTAAATAAAATACATTACCATAGCCTCCAGAGGCCAAAACAACGGCATGGGCAGAGTGGCGTTCTATCTCTCCAGTAACAAGATTACGCGCAATAATACCTCTGGCTTTACCATCAACTTTTACAACATCAAGCATTTCATGACGGTTAAAAGTTTGTATTTTACCTCTATTGATTTGACGGTTCATTGCAGAATAAGCGCCCAGTAAAAGTTGCTGTCCTGTTTGTCCTTTGGCATAAAAAGTTCTAGAAACCAAAACCCCTCCAAAAGATCTATTGTCTAAAAGACCTCCATACTCTCTTGCAAAAGGAACTCCTTGGGCAACGCACTGGTCTATAATATTTGTTGAAACTTCTGCCAAACGATGCACATTTGCCTCACGAGAGCGATAATCTCCCCCTTTTACAGTGTCGTAGAATAACCTGTAGGCAGAATCTCCATCTCCTTGGTAGTTTTTTGCTGCATTAATTCCTCCTTGTGCTGCAATTGAATGTGCACGACGCGGAGAATCTTGGTAGCAAAATGTTTTTACGTTGTAGCCTAGTTCTGCAAGAGTTGCAGCGGCGCTACCACCTGCAAGTCCAGTACCAACGATAATCACATCGATGTTACGCTTGTTTGCTGGATTTACAAGGTCAATTTCGTTTTTATGTTTGGTCCACTTATCTGCTAGTGGTCCTGAAGGTATTTTAGAATCTAATATAGACATAGCGATGTTTTTAGTGTGGGAGTTGATTTAAATGCAAGTAAATGGCAATAAAAATAAACCCTACAGGTATTAGTATTGCGTATACTTTGGCAAATCTGGTTAGTGCTACAGAATATTTGTTGTTAAAACCTACACTCTGGAAAGACGAGGCAAATCCATGCCATAAATGCATGGCAAGTAGCACGAAAGAAACTACATAGAGCCCAACACGCACTGGGCTTTCAAATTTATGAACTGTTTCTGCGTAGTATCTAGTTGGATCTTCTGGGTGAGATTCTACGTATTTATGTATCATTTCTGGAATCCAGAAATCATAAAAGTGTAGTCCTAAAAATGCCAGGATTACCAAACCAGAAATAATCATATTTCTAGAGGCCCAACTAGCGTTTGTGCTTCCTTTATAAGAGGCGTACTTCACCGCTCTTGAACTTCTGTTTTTAAGCTCCAAAATAAAGCCCATCACAAAGTGGAAAACAACTCCAAAAATTAGTATTGGCTGCAAGATTCCTTGAACAAGACCGTTGTTTCCCATAAAATGGGACCAACTATTAAAAGTGTCTGGAGAGACTACTGCTGTTGCGTTAATAACAAAATGCTGTCCTAGAAAAAAGACTAAGAACAAACCAGAAAGTGCCATGGCAACTTTTCTAGCAATTGAAGAGGATATGATTCCCATTATGGTTGAGTTTTCTAAATTTCTACTTGCAAAAATACGTCTCAAATTGCGTATCAACAAACAATAGCTTTTGTTTATTATCAATTTAGAATTGATATGCCTAAACAGCCCTTATTTATTTAACTTCTACTGTTTTATTTATTGTAAAATCTCCTATAGAGACCTCAACAATATAGCTCCCTTTGGGTAAATAAAATGTGCCATTAGCTCCTTGAAAAGTTGAGATGTCCTCTTTTTCAAGTTGTTTTTTCCCCTTTTGAGAAATACTAGCGTTGTAAGGCACAACATTAAATCCTTTAGTTAAAGTAACCTCCCAAGAGCTTAAAACGTTTCCGCTTTCTAGGGCTACTGATATTTTAGCCTCACCCCCTAAAGGAGCAAAAATCTGCAGGGGCACACTTGGCTCAAAGTAAGCTCCATAGTTATTAAATCCTGTGCTCCCCCAACGACGACTCGCCCTTACACTCGCAATATCTGCAAGCATGAGACTGCCCATTGTTTTTTCTGAAATACCCTGCAGCAAAGAAATATCTGCCTTATAAATACTACGCCCATGAGTTCCTAGCAAAAGGTGTTTGTCTCTGGCCTGAATTGTCAAGTCATGTACCGCCACATTTGGTAACCCTTCATAAAAAGGGTTCCAAGAAGCGCCGTTATCAAAAGAAGTATATGCACCATTATCTGTACCTAGGTATAAAATAGCTGGGTTTGCTGGGTCTTCTCTAATTACGTTTACCGGAGCGAGGGGTAAATTATTTGAAATATTTGTCCAAGATGCTCCATAATTATCACTCATATATACATAAGGCGTGAAATCATCCCAGCGATAACCGTTGAGTGTAACATACACGCGCTGCTTTTCATGCATCGAGGCTACAACACGAGAGACCCAAAGATCTTTTGGTAATGTGGTAGAAATATCCTGCCAGTCACTCCCTGAGTTTTGAGACACAAAGACCTTCCCGTCATCACTCCCGGTGTACAACAACCCGAACTGAAATTTAGACTCATCGATACTAGTTAGGGTTCCGTAGGCAACATTTCCTTGCTTACCGCCGCTGGTTAAATCTTCAGAAATTGCAGTCCAGTCTGTTCCCCTGTTCATGGAGCGCATTAATTTATTGCCTCCTAAATATAAAATATCTTGATTGTGTGAGCTTAGTAAAATAGGTGTTTGCCAATTAAATCGATAGGGGCTATCCCCTAGCTCATGCTTGGGCTGGATGTAGGTTTGAGTATTATCCGCTCTATTTAACCTAAAATAATTCCCGAATTGAAATCCTGTATATACCACGTTGCTATCTCGAGCATCTGTTTGTATCTGCATGCCATCTCCTCCCATGATAAACTCATATGGGTATTTCCCGTTTTGCTTCCAGCGTGGGCTCTTTTGATAGGTATGAGCACCTACCCAAACCCCATTGTCTTGGAGGCCTCCATATACGTTATAAGGCTCCTGATTATCTACGTGTATGGCATAAAACTGCCCCACAGCAGGTTGGTTGTTTTTAATCCAATTTGCACCATCATCATAGCTAATATTAACACCTCCGTCATTACCGTTAATTAAGTGTCCTGGCTTGTTTGGGTTGATCCATAACGCATGGTGATCTGCGTGTACATTTGGGGCAGAAATAGAGATGAATGTCTTACCTGCATCTTTAGATTTTAAAATAGGCACACCATAGATGTAGATGCCGTCTTTATAACTTGGATCTACGTGTATTTTACCAAAATAGTACCCATAACTGTAATAAATACCGTCCAAAAAGCCCTCATGAGTTTTACTCCAAGTAAGCCCGCCGTCTATACTTTTATAAACCTCTGCGCCAATTACTGGGGTGTCAAACAACATTGCGTTTGCATCTTCCAGATAAGTAGCTAGATCTGCAGGAGCAACACCGCCGCCGCGTACCATACTCTTTACGTTATCTGCCCTGTATTTTTCTTGAAAGCCGTTATTTTTTAAATATGCATTAAGTTTTTTGTTATCTAGGGCTAAAAAAGCTTCACGGGTCATGGTTTTAAATTGCTCCTTTGACAAGCCATTTGAGTTACTAGAAGATCCTGCATCTTCTCTTCTGGCCTGATTGTCATGCACGGCATATACTGTATTTTGGTCAAAAACAGCAAGACCAATACGCCCCACACCTTCTCCTGTTGGAAAACCGCTTTTAGGGCTAGAAACCTTTACCCATGAGCTACCACCGTCTGTACTTTTGTAAATAGCACTACCTGGGCCGCTACCTCTAAAATTCCAGGCTTTACGGTCTTTATCCCAAGAGGAGGCAAACATGATATTAAAATTATTTGGAGCTGCATCCATCTCTATAATACCGCTTTGATTGTTTACAAAAAGTGTTTGTTCCCAAGTAACACCACCATCTGTAGTTTTGTATACTCCGCGCTGATCATTTTTAGAATACAAATGCCCCACAACACTTACTACCACATGTTTTGGGTTTGTTGGGTTTATTATTATTTTACTTATATGGTGGCTATCTGCAAGCCCTAGATGCTCCCAAGTGTCTCCATTGTTAGAGGAGCGCAAAAGGCCAATACCTGCATAACTTGAACGAGAGGAATTCACCTCTCCAGTCCCTACCCAAATAGTTTTTGTGTTCCAATCTACAGCCAAGCTACCTACATTTTGGGTAGGGCTATTATCTAAAATAGGTGTAAATGTGGTACCATTATTTACAGTGTGCCAAACACCACCACTGGCATAACCAACATAAAACTCTGTTGGATTACTGGGGTTTACTGCCAAGTCTACCACACGGCCACTCATAATGGTAGGTCCTATATTGGTAAAAGGAAGGTTTTTAACAAGAGAGTTTTCTGTGAGTGTTTGTTTTTCTTGTAAAGAAGCAAGCACTCTGTCTGAGGCAGATGGAGCTTGTTGAGCAAGACCAAAATAGGTCGTAAAAACAAGCACTAGGAGGATGTATTTTTTCATTTGATTGGTTTAAAAAATGTAAAATACAGAAAGCTAAAATCACCTCAAAATTATTTTAGGAAGTTTAACACAGCTAGGGCTGTTTGATTTTTATATTAATTTCATACTTTTAGTATCTTTAACCCACTAAAGAGGCTTTCTTAACTCAAGAGTTTGAAAATTTTTGTTGGTCATAACCTAGTTTTTTAGCCAAATCGTAAACCCAATTATAAAATAACACCCTTTGGCGTATTGAATAAAAATTGCAATCCTTACTTTTGAAATCGCGTTGTATTAAAACATCATTATTTATGAAATATCACCAAATAGACTCAAAGCTTTACATTAAAAACCGCAAAAACTTTATGGCTCAAATGAAGTCCTCGAGTTTGGCCGTATTTAACAGTAATGACATATACCCAATTGGCGCAGATAGCACGATGCCTTTTGAGCAGGCAAGAGATATTTTATATTTAAGTGGCGTAGATCAAGAAGAAAGTATTTTAGTGCTATTTCCAGAGTGTCCTAACCCAGATCACAAAGAAATTTTATTTTTAAAAGAAACCAACGAGCACATTGCAATTTGGGAAGGAGAGAAACTTACCAAAGAAAGAGCTCTTGAGGTAAGCGGTATTAAAACAGTGTATTGGCTGCAAGATTTTGATAAAATAATGCGAGAGCTTATGGCGCAAAGCCAAACCATTTATTTTAACACCAATGAACATTACAGGGCAGCTATTGAAACACAAACAAGAGAAGACCGATTTATACTAAAAACCAAAGCAAGTTTTCCTGCACACACCTGGGCAAAGAGTAATCCTATTTTGCAACGATTACGCGCTGTGAAAGACCCAATTGAGATAGCTTTAATTCAACAAGCCTGTGACATTACACAAAAAGGGTTTAGAAGAGTCTTAGGATTTGTAAAACCTGGTGTTTGGGAGTTTGATATTGAGGCAGAGTTTATGCATGAGTTTTTAAGAAATCGTTCTAAGAAATTCGCATACACACCAATTGTGGCTAGTGGAAATAATGCCAATGTATTACACTACATTGAAAATAACCAACAATGTAAAGCGGGTGATTTGATCTTGCTAGATGTGGGTGCAGAATACGCAAACTACAGCAGTGATATGTCTCGTACTATTCCTGTTAGTGGCAGATATACAGCTAGACAAAAAGCAGTTTACAACGCTGTAAACAGTGTTAAAGAGCAGGCCACTAAATTGCTGGTTCCTGGAACGCTTTGGAAAGAATACCACAAAGAAGTAGGACATATTATGACCAGCGAATTACTAGGTCTAGGGCTTATAGATAAGGCCGATGTTAAAAATGAAAACCCAGACTGGCCAGCCTATAAAAAATACTTCATGCATGGTACATCTCACCACATGGGATTAGACACCCATGATTATGGATTACTTTGGGAGCCTATGCAGGCAAATATGGTATTCACGGTAGAGCCTGGTATTTATATCCCAGAAGAAGGTTTTGGTATTAGACTTGAAGATGATGTTGTAATACAACAAACTGGAGCGCCATTTAATTTAATGAGAAATATCCCAATTTTAGCAGATGAAATTGAGGATCTCATGAACTCTTAGCCATCTACTGGTTTTGTTTTTTTTGTGTGCTTAAATATATTTACACCTATAAAAACTAGCAGCCCTGGAAGCGCCCAGCCCATTCCTTGCTCTGCAAATGGAATCCATTTTTTGACACCATCTAAAGATCCTGGGCTCATGAAAAATTCCAAAAAATCTGGAATACTAAACACAAAGGTAACAAGCGTAACAGCTCTAAAAATTAAGGCAGAGGCAAGCCCTGTGGGTATGCTGTTAAGTATAATTAGCACAATGGTAATTGGGTAAATAAACATTAAGGCTGGCAAGGCTACATAAATAATAAAACGAACATCAAATTGCCCTACCAAAACCCCTATAAGACAGCCCATAATTGAGGTAATTGTATAGGCCCATGGAGTGTTTTTGGCAATCCCCTTCACAAAATCTGCAGTTCCTGTTACTATGCCAACAGCAGTGGTGAAGCATGCCAATGCTACCAATACCCCTAAAAAAGCAGTGCCATAATCACCCAAGGTGTTTGCACTTAATATGTTGAGTAAATCTATTCGCTCGGTGACTTGCAAATCTCCACTGTAATAAGCTCCAAGTGCAATAAGGCCTCCATAAACTAAAAACAACCCTATGCCAGCTAGAAGCCCAGAGCGAGCAATCATGCGTTTTTTTTCTTGATAATTGTACTTGTCTTGCAAGGCCAATGAAATTACAATTACGCCTCCAACTACAACACCTCCAAGTGCATCAAATGTTTGATAGCCCTCCAAAACCCCTTCAGTAAATGTGTTTTCAAAAATAGTTTTCCCCATAGGCGCAAGATCTGCAAAGAAGCCTAAAGCAATTATTAGTAAAAGTAACAGTACAATTAAAGGGGTTAAAAACGTACCGATAAGACTTAAAATACGGGTCCTATTTAAGGCAAAGACCAATACCAACGTAAAATAAATAGCACTTACACTTAGAGAAGAAATATCAAAATAAGGTGCAACGGCAATTTGGTAGGCAACAGATGCCGTTCTAGGAGAAGGCAAGCTAACACATATACTATATATAATTATGGCATATAATATTGCAAATTTGGGAGAAACCTTATTGGCAAAATCCAAAAGAGTTCCCTGCAATCTCGAATGCCCATAAATAGCCAAAATGGGTATTACTACTGCAGAAAGCGCAAAACCAATGGCTACCCATGCCCAACTAGTCCCGGCATTATAGCCTAAAAAGGGAGGCAATATTAAATTTCCGGCACCAAAAAACAAAGAAAACAAAGCAAATGCAACAAGGTATGTTTGTTTGGTGTAATTCATAGAAAAGAATCTTGTTAATGGCTATTTTTGTAACCGAGCTTCAATATACCAAAATGATTTTTCACTACCACAATACCCCAATACATTATCACAAACAAGGCACGGGTCCTGTAATTGTGATGCTGCATGGATTTCTGGAAAGTAGTACAATGTGGCAAAAAATAGCCGCCGTATTATCTAAAAAAAATACTGTGCTTATGGTAGACCTTCCAGGGTTTGGGCAAAGCGGTGTGCCTAATAAAACACTCACCATGGAAGCCATGGCAACTATAGTTTGTGAGGTATTAGCATTTGAGAATTTTAAAAGCGCAACACTCTTGGGGCATTCTATGGGCGGCTATGTAGCTTTGGCCTTTGGAGAATTATTTCCAAAAAAACTGGACAAACTAATTTTACTAAACTCAAGCCCTACCCCAGATAGCGCTTCACGAAAAGAAAACAGAGATAGAGCCCTAACTATTATTGATAAAAATAAAGCTGCCTTTATCACCATGGCCATCGGCAATCTATTTAACGCTGAAGAAAAATCAAAACACACCCTGGCTATTAAAGGTCTTAAAAATGAAGCCCTGCATATTTCAGCAAATGGTGTTACAGCTGCCATTAAAGCAATGCGTGATAGAAAAGACAGACGTACACTACTAAAAAACATACCCTGTGAAAAGCATATTATTGCTGGCACCTTAGACCTTATTATACCCCATCAAGATGTTGTTGCGATTTCAAAACAAACTAATACTACCCTCCACTCTATTGAGTGTGGCCACATGAGTTGGCTAACCAATGGCCCAGAGGTTATTTCCCTATTGCAGGGTATTGTTTAACTGCTTTAAAAAAATCTTACTCGTTTTCTTGAGTAGCACTCCAACCTCTTGCAATAAGAGGTATTTTGGTGTTGTCTCTAGTGATAAGGTGGGTTCCTTCTGTAGGCTTTAAAATATGGCCTATTACTGTCATGTTGGGGTTGGCTTTTATTTTAGGGTAGTCTTCTTGAGAGATGGTAAATAACAACTCATAATCTTCTCCTCCATTAAGAGCAATTGTTGTGCTATCCATGTTAAACTCTTCAGAGGTGGTAATTACTTGAGGGTCTAGAGGTATTTTATCTTCATAAATTGTGCACCCAACCTCAGACTGCTTACAGATGTGTAATATTTCAGAAGAAAGCCCATCACTTACATCAATCATCGAAGTGGGTTTTACCCCCAGATCTTTTAATAGTGCAGGAATGTCTTTTCTAGCCTCTGGTTTTAATTGTCTTTCTATCAAATATGAGTAAGGCTCTAAGTCTGGTTGTGAGTTTGGATTTACTTTAAACACCTGCTTTTCTCTTTCTAAAATCTGAAGACCCAAATAGGCTGCGCCCAAATCTCCAGTGAGTAAGACCAAATCATTTTCTTTTGCTCCATCTCTATATACAACCTGCTTTTTATCAACTTCTCCAAGAGCTGTAATACTTATCATAAGCCCATGGGTAGAAGATGTTGTGTCTCCTCCTATTACATCTATATTGTAGTATTTGGCAGCAGTAGCAATACCTGCATATAGCTCCTCTAGGGCCTCTACAGGAAATCTATTGGAAACGGCAATAGAAACTGTAATTTGAGTAGCCGTTGCGTTCATGGCAAAAATATCGCTTACATTAACAACCACACTTTTATAGCCTAAATGCTTTAAAGGCATGTAGCTCAAATCAAAGTGTACGCCTTCAATCAACAAATCTGTGGTTACCACCGTCTGTTTTTTATGATCAATAACAGCTGCGTCATCTCCAATACTTTTTATTGTTGAGCTTTGCTTCACATCAAAATGCTTGGTGAGATGCTCTATTAGGGCAAACTCCCCCATTGAAGAAATTGGTGTTTTTAAGGAATCTTTATTTTCTAACATGAGTGGTTATTTACGTAGGGCAAAAATAGGGCTTGTATTGCACATGGTATTACTATTTCTAAAATTTATACTCCTTAATTGATCGTATCTGGGTAATTGGCATGTGTGGCCATTGTGAGATTTACGTTGTAATGTGTTTAGAAAACGTTAATAGCGCTGGTATTGTAATTGATTTGTAATAAGTTTGTCTAATAATAAACTCACTTTAAGCGTTTTAATACTACTTAATAAGTAGGTTTACAATAAAAAATTCTGAAAATGAAGCAACCATTAATTATTTTGTCTTTTTTAACCCTCTTTAGTATGTCTGGGCAAACCCCTTGCACAAACGGAACTGCTGGGGAGTATCCATGTAATGGTTATGATCTTCAGTCTTTTATAAGTTTGGATGAAATGGACGCCTTTGAAGGAAATGACTCTTGGGGTTGGACAGATCCTCAAACAGGAAAGGAGTATGCCATTATGGGACTTAACAACGGAACAGCCTTTATTGATATCTCAAACCCAGTTGCTGCAATCTATCTAGGTAAACTCCCAACACACACTCAAAACAGCATATGGAGAGATATTAAAACGTACAACAACCATGCGTTTATTGTAAGTGAAGCCTCAAATCATGGAATGCAAGTTTTTGATTTAACCAGGTTGCGAGATGTCTCAAACCCTCCAGAAAACTTTGACGAAGATGCGCATTATAGCGGTTTTGGAAATGCACATAATATTGTCATTAATGAAGATTCAGGATACGCCTATGCGGTAGGAACCTCAACCTTTAATGGCGGCCCTCATTTTATAGATATTTCAAATCCTTTAAATCCAATACCAGCGGGCGGATATGGCGATGATTCCTACAGCCACGACGCGCAAGTAGTAACCTACTCAGGTCCAGACACAGAACATCTTGGAAAAGAAATACTCATTGGCAGCAATGCAAATGAGATTGTAATTGTAGACATTACAAATAAAAATAATCCTATTGGCCTTTCTACAATATCATACTCAAATGTAGCATACACCCACCAGGGATGGTTTACAGAAGACCAACGTTATTTTATTGTAGGAGATGAGGTCGACGAACTGAACATAGGATTTAATACCAGGACCATTATTCTAGATTTTGAGGATTTGGATAATCCACAATTTCATTTCGAATATGAAGGCCCTACGCAGGCTATAGATCATAATGGTTATGTAAAAGGTGACAAATATTATTTATCAAGCTACAGGGCAGGTATGAGAGTTCTTGATATTTCAGATATTGAAAATGGAACCATGACAGAGCTTGGGTTTTTTGACACATATCCAGAAAGTAACGCTGCAAATTTTAACGGAGTATGGAACGTATATCCATTTTTTGAGAGTAACAACATAGTAATTAGTGATATAGAAAGAGGTTTCTTTTTAGTAAGGGATCCAAGTTTGGCTCAAGAAGAAATAACATTTAATGATTTTGAAATAGCTCCAAATCCAGCAAAGAAAAATATCACAATCACAGCCACTGGTGAGCCAATAGAATTAATAGAAATTTTTAACATACTAGGACAACGTGTTTTAAATGTAACATTTGATGCCACAAGTTCAAAAAATATAACCATAACATCTCTTAAAAGTGGAATGTACCTTGTTAGAATAAATTCGCAGACCACCAAGCGTTTAATTGTTAAGTAGTCATAATGAAAAACCTCTCAGCTTTATTTATAATTGCCTTTGCATTACTTTGCTCTTGCTCTAATGACGAGGGGGTAAATCTGCCAGGTACATCCCCAGAAGATTTTTTGGGAGAAATTGAGTTTGTCACCACCTTTGGAGGTAGTCAGGATGAGACAATTGTGTCTGTTGTACAGGCCAGCGATGGTGGCTATGTTTTAATGGGTTCTACAAATAGTACAGATGGAGACATAACAGGAAAAAAGGGTGACGATGAAGATTTTTGGCTATTAAAAACAACACAGGAAGGAGAAATTGTCTTCAATAAAGTATACGGAGGCTCTAACACAGATACGGCTACAAGTTTAATCAATACTGCAGATGGCGGTTTTATTGTATGCGGTTATAGTTCAAGTAATGATGGAGATGTTTCAAACAACCAAGGGTTTCAAGACTACTGGATAACAAAACTAGACGCTCAAGGTGAAATTTCCTGGGAAAAAACACATGGCTTTTCAGGGTCAGACCAAGCCCTTAAAATCATCCAGACTGCCAACGGAAACTTTTTTGTGACGGGCTTTTTTGATGTTTCAGCAAGTGGAAATCAAGGAAATGATGATGGTAAAATGGGAAAACCCTCTAAGGCGACCTTGCATGGTGTTGGAGAGTTTTGGGGTATCCTCATGGACCAAAACGGAGATACTATCTGGAGGCGTTACTTTGGAGGCTCCAGTAATGATAGAAGCTACGATGTTGTAGAGACCGACGATGGTGGATTTATTATGATTGGAGGATCAGAGAGTACAGATTTTGATATTACAGACAATAAAGGATCCTATGATTTTTGGATGGTCCGCCTTGCTAGCAATGGAGATAAATTGTGGACCAAATCTCTAGGAGGAAGTGAGATAGACCAAGGATATGGTATTACTAAAACTGAAGATGGAAATTATATCGTCGTTGGAGACACCAGAAGTACTAATGGTGATGTTAGCGCTTTGAGCGGAAATGCAGATGCTTGGGTGGTAAAATTCTCACCCAGTGGAGCTATCATTTGGGAAAAAACATATGGCGAAGCAGCCTTTGATTCTGCAAAGAGTATTATAGGGTTGCAAAACGGAAATTTTGCCATCGTAGGTAATACAAGAAGCACTATGGACGGCTTTGTAAATAGGGGTCAAAACGATGCCTGGGTTTTTATAATTGATACAAATGGAAATCTCAAATTTAATTATACCATTGGAGGTTCTTCTTTGGATTTTGCCAACGCAATACTAGAGACTCAAGACAATAAACTACTTATTGTAGGATCTACAGAAAGCAACGATATAGATATCCCAGAAAATAAAGGAAGCCAAGATGCGTTGTTAATTAAAATAAAATAAGCTCCCAAATGTTAAAAAAAGCTGCCTTTTTAGTATTGCTAGTTTTGCCCTTTGTGGCTTGTGATAGAAACGATGATGATCAAGCCCAACAAAACACCCTGGTAAGTGTTGGTTTTCTTCACAGCTTTTATGAAGATGCGGTAGATTCCTCAAATTTTAATACCATACAATACACAAACGGCTTTGGCACATCACTGAGCATCACAAGGCTTCGTTATTTGATCTCTCAGGTGAGTTTCACCAACCAAGATGGTATTAAAACCCTAGTGAAAGACTATCACCTTGTTGATCTAAATCAAAACAATAGTCTTACAATTAATGATATATTGCTACCCCCTGGGGCGTATAATTTAAAAATGCGCTTTGGTTTTACTGAGGCCACAAACACCTCGAGTGTATACCCAGATTTAAACGCAGCATCTTGGAATGTGCCAGAAAACCTTGGTGGTGGCTATCATTACATGCAAATGGAAGGAAGGTATCTAGACACTACCGATAAGCCATTTATTTACGCATACCATACCATTAGCGCTGTCCAAAACCCTGGCCCAGAAAACACAAGAGAGGACACCTCTATAGAGATAGATTTAGGAGAAATAACTGTTACCCAGGGCGCTACTCAAATTAATGTTAACATGCACATTGACCAATGGTTTGAAAATCCTAACCTTTGGGATTTAAACATCCTTAACGGCATGTTGATGGGAAATTACACCGCTCAAAAAATGATGCAAGAAAACGGTCAAAACGTATTTTCTCTAGCAAGTAATATGGGTGATTAATTATTATTTTATGATACAAAAAATCCTTTTTATTTTTTGCCTTCTTTGTATCGCTACCTCATGCGGTGAGGATGACAACCAAAATCAAGGGTACTCACCTACACCCGTAAATATTGCTGTTCCAGCAATTTTCTCGCAATTACTACCTGCTCCAGAAATACCCATTAATAATCCACTAACAGAACAAGGAATTGCACTTGGAAGAGCATTGTTTTATGAAAAAAAATTATCTGCAGACAACACCTTGGCCTGTGCTGGATGTCATAAACCCAATCAAGGTTTTAGTGATCAGCGCAGATATAGCATTGGTATAGATGGTATTGCCGGGTTTAGAAATTCAATGCCTATTGTTAACATTGCCTGGAATACAAACAATAAATTTAATTGGGACGGTAGCGCCAATTCTCTAGAAGAGCAAGTTCTAGAGCCTGTTATCAATAAAATAGAAATGCACAACACTTGGCCAAACGTTGAGCAAACACTGCAAACAGACCCTAGGTATGTCACTGCATTTTCTAATGCCTTTGGAACAAGCACAATATCTCAAGAGCTGGTTGCTAAAGCCCTTGCACAGTTTATACGCACACTGGTATCTGGGAATGCTAAATTTGATAATTATCTTTTAGGACAAGCAACACTAACCCCTCTAGAGGAGCAAGGGCTTGCTGTTTTTTTAGATGAAAATCGTGGAGATTGTTTTCATTGCCATGGGAGCCCTAGTAACCCATTATGGACAGACAATGATTTCCATAACAATGGTCTAGATGAAAATTTTACAGACCTTGGTCTTGGAGATATCACTGGAGATCCTGCGCAATTTGGACTGTTTAAATCTCCATCATTGCGCAATCTAGCCTACACCGCTCCTTACATGCATGATGGCCGCTTTCAGACACTAGAACAGGTGATAGACCACTACAGTGAAGGCCTTGTTTTTAGCCCCACTATAGACCCCTTAATGAAAACTGTTGCCCAGGGCGGAGTGCAACTTACACCCCAGGACAAAGCTGCCTTAAAGGCTTTTTTGTTAACCCTTTCTGACCCTAGTCTAGCAAACAATCCTGCATACCAAAACCCAAACTAAGCAAGTATATTTGTGTAATTTAATAAGAAAATTCTCTAACAGGTACTCTCTAAATTATACAAAAATAGGATTCAAGCCTAAGGTGGTTACATCAAACCCCCTTATTGTGTCATAGATTTTTAATATTTTATTAGGTATAAAAAAGAGGTTTATATCGTATATTTGCACCCTAATTTAGACGAATTCTAATTTATGATAAAAGTAAGCGATACGGCGCGAATTAAAATTTCGCAATTAATGGCAGAAGATGGCTTTAGCATTGACGTAGACTTTGTACGCGTTGGTGTAAAGAGCGGTGGTTGTTCAGGACTTTCTTACGAGTTAGATTTTGATGGTGGTATTGGCGAAAACGATAAAGTTTTTGAAGAGAATAGCGTTAAAATTGCAGTAGACAAAAAAAGTTTTTTATACCTAGTAGGAACAACCCTAGAATACAGCGGCGGTTTAAACGGTAAAGGATTTGTTTTTAACAATCCTAATGCCAACAGAACCTGCGGCTGCGGAGAATCATTCTCTTTATAATTTAAAACTAAGAATTCTTCAAAGGGATTCATAAGTGCATATGAGTAAGTATACAGAAGACGATTTAAAGAAAGAACTTGAGACAAAGGAATATGAGTACGGTTTCTATACAGATTTAGAAAGCGATACGTTTCCAATTGGACTCAACGAGGATATTGTACGAGCAATTTCAAACAAAAAGCAGGAGCCGCAGTGGATGACCCAGTGGAGACTTGACGCTTTTAAAGTATGGAAATCTATGCAGGAGCCGCAGTGGGCTAATGTGAATTATACAAAACCAGATTTTCAAGCCATTGCATACTATTCTGCTCCAAAGGCAGTCTGTCTCTTATACACATCTCCGAGCCCACGAGACAGGCAGAAATCTCGTA
>OJIO01000658.1_pt1 | contig 20256 bp, 10 predicted proteins | sample 1595621 | NCBI WGS metagenome assembly OJIO01 (sample SAMN05416776, study PRJEB24817) | seawater metagenome | isolation source: Sea water | place: Canada:Atlantic | collected 2013-07
GAGATTTCTGCCTGTCTCGTGGGCTCGGAGATGTGTATAAGAGACAGGCATAATAGATATTACTATAAATGATGCCATTAGAATTTGACGAAAGTCTTTTACTTTTAAGGAGATTAGAAAAGGAGCTAGTAGAAAAAATACTGTAATTCCAATAGAAGCGTAAGCTGTCTGATTAAAAAACGGATTATTCTGTTTTATTGTTTGCAGGTCTGGTAATGAAAATAAAATTGGGAAAGACCATAGTATACTTCCTGTAATTAAGCTTAGAGTATAGAGAATTTTTGTTTTTACAGAAGACCTTACAAAATCTTTGAATAAAAAAATAGTCATTGGAATAGCCACTACTCCTCTTGTTAAAACCAAAAAACTAGATAAAAAACCAAGCTTTATTGGTTTTTGAAAATAATTCTCTTTATTTTTTTCATTCCAAAAATACATAAATAGTAAAATTATAAACATATTAGTCATCAAATCACTCTTTGCAATTACTTCCCATAAAAAAGCTAGAGAACATAGTAACAAAAACATACACTTTAATTTATTACTATTTTGATTTTTAAATTTTGAGACCACAATCATACTTAGTAAAAAAACAAAAGGTTGTAATAACCCTACATCACCAAGTAAATAAAATGGAAGTCCTATATATATAAGTCCTGGTAAATTTGATGATCTACCTCCTAAGTGATCCAATTTATCATAAGGATATTCAAAATTCAAAACACTACGAATACTTACCTCTAGAGCTGACCATCTATCTGTATTTAATGTTTGCCCATCTACTATAAGGTTAACAGCTACAAAAACTAAAAAAACAAGAATAGCAATAAATAGAAAACTTTTTCGAAATTGTGTTAAATTGTTTATGAAAATTTTCTTTTTCTCTAAAAAAAACAAACCACCTAAGACAAAAGAGAGATAAAATACAAGTAGTATATATTCTGATATAATGTCTTGTCTTATTCCATACTTTAAGACAAATAAAGAATTTACAAACAGATATACCATAAGCATACTACTGTTCGTAAAATTTATCTTTTTAAAAAAATCATGCATAAAAAATTTTTAATCAAAACAAATATATTGCAAGCCTTTGGTTTATCAATATAATTTAATAGATTGGTTGAAAGTAAAAAAATGAAAAAAACCTATGGCCAGAAAAAAGCTTTAAGCATCAGCTTTTTGTTTGGATTAATTGTTTTTATGATTTCCTATGATTTTGGTATGTTTTGGGACAATGTTTTATTTGCCTCAAAAATGGGAAATGAAATTTATAACAATGGTTTTTTAAACTGGACAATGCCCAACGAATTTGACCCTGGACATCCTCCATTTCTGGGAGTTATACTCGCTTTTTTTTGGAAAATTTTTGGCCATAGCTTATGGGTGAGTCATTTAGCGATGTTGCCCTTTATGATTGGAGCGATTTATCAATTACAACGGTTTATCGCTTATTTTGTTTCGAATAACACAATGATACTACTGGGTCTTTTACTTGTAGTAGCAGACCCTAGCTTGTCTGCCTCTTTTGTATTGGTAAATCCAGAAACTATTATTATATTTTTCTTTTTTCTTGCTGTGAACGGTATTTTGTATCAAGAAAAGAAATGGCAATTTATCGGGCTTTTTTTTCTAAGCATCATCACATTTAGAAGCATGATGCTCTTTGCTGGTTTATTTCTATTTGAAGTCTTAAACAACTACTTTTTTAATAAAAAGAGTTTTCGAAAAATTCTCGATATTAAATTTCTTAGCTTTTATTTTTTAGCTGCTCTTCCTGGTATTGTTTTTGTTTTGTGGAGACTAGCAACAAAAGGATGGTTACAAACGCATCCAGAATCTCCGTGGGCAGATTTATGGCACCTGCCAAGCATCACTCAGTTTCTAAAAAACATTGCTGTTTTAATTCACCGATACCTAGATTTCGGGAGGGTCTTTATCTTTATTTTTCTAATCGTTGGATTGTTTTATTTTCGAAAAAAAATAGTACTTAATAGGCATTTCAAACAACTTTTATTATTAAGTATTTGTGCTGTATTTTTTGTTGTTATTGCTGTATTATTTTCAACAAATTCCTTTGGTCATCGTTATTTTATTGTTTCTTATATTTCTTTTATTTTATTAGCCTTTCTAGTCTTAAAAGAGATGAAAAAGTTTTCAAAACCTTTGTATCTATTGCTGTTGGCTGGTCTCATTACTGGAAACCTTTGGATTTATCCAGAAAGAATATCGCAAGGATGGGACGCTTCCTTAGCACACGCTCCTTATCACTCCTTAAGAAAAAAAGCTATTCATTCTTTAGATACCATGAATATTGATATTTCTAAAGTTGCTAGCTTTTTCCCCAACTACAATAAAATAGATGAAATTGATCTAAATGGAAATCATAAATCATTTACAAAATTTACAAAAAATAGCACCTATGTTTTCTACTCTAACGTCTACAATCTTTCTGATAAAGACTATGAATTATTAAACAACAACTATCTAGAAATTAAGCGTTTCAAAAGCCTTAACATTATTGTTTCAATTCTTAAAAAAAGAGCTGTAAGTAACTAAAAAATAGTAAGAAAACGTTATCGGTTTTTAGCTCACAAAAGTAGATTTTCTTAGTCATATTTTCCTTATTTTTGCAATTCAATAAACAACTAAGAGAAAGCAATACATGAAAACAGTTCAGTTTAGAGAAGCTATTTGTGAGGCAATGAGTGAAGAAATGCGCACAGATGAAACTATCTATCTCATAGGAGAAGAAGTAGCAGAATATAATGGTGCTTACAAGGCTAGTAAAGGAATGCTAGATGAATTTGGAGAAAAAAGAGTGATTGATGCTCCCATTGCCGAGTTAGGTTTTGGAGGAATTGCGGTAGGTTCTGCCATGAATGGAAACAGACCTATTGTAGAGTATATGACTTTTAACTTTGCTTTGGTAGGTATAGATCAAATTATAAACAATGCTGCAAAAATCAGACAGATGTCTGGGGGTCAATTTAACTGCCCAATTGTTTTTAGAGGACCTACTGGTTCTGCAGGACAACTTGGTGCAACTCACTCTCAAGCATTTGAAAATTGGTTTGCCAATACACCAGGATTAAAAGTAATTATACCCTCTAACCCATATGACGCAAAAGGGTTATTAAAAGCTGCAATACGTGATGATGACCCAGTTATTTTTATGGAATCTGAACAAATGTATGGTGATAAGATGGAGATTCCTGAAGGAGAATACATCATACCTATAGGAGTTGCAGACATTAAAAGAGCTGGAACAGATGTTACTATTGTTTCTTTTGGTAAAATCATTAAAGAAGCCTACAAAGCTGCAGATGAATTAGCAAAGGATGGTATTTCAGTTGAAATTATAGATTTAAGAACAGTTCGCCCTTTAGATCACGATACAATTATAGAATCTGTAAAGAAAACAAATCGTTTGATCATTTTAGAAGAGTCCTGGCCTTTTGGAAGTGTTTCTACAGAAATAACGTATAGAATACAAGATGAAGCTTTTGATTATTTAGATGCTCCTATAAAAAGAATTACAACAGCAGACACTCCAGCGCCTTATTCGCCAGTTTTACTGAAAGCTTGGATACCAAACAGCAATGATGTAGTGAAAGCTGTAAAAGAAATTTTAAAAAAATAAAAAATTCAATTTTTAACCCCACATAAACTTCATTGGCACACTAGTTGATGAAGTTTTTTTGTTATGATAAAAAAACTCCTTCCCATTCTTATATTCTTTCTATTGTTAGGATATTCAAAAGCACAAACAAAAGTAAGTGGCCGTATTTTTGATGAAGTAAATGAACCTTTAGCGTATGCTACCGTTTTGTTTAAAGGCTCTATAGAAGGAACTATCTCAGATGAAAATGGAAGATTTTATCTGGAGTCTTCTAAAAATTGGGCACAACTAGTTGTCTCTTTTATGGGCTATGAAACTTTAGAAATTGAGCTCTCAAAAAAAGTAAACTTCAATCTAAAATTTGTATTAAAGGAAGAAGCCAACACCTTAAACGAAGTTGTTATTGCTGTAGGGAAACAACCTAAAAAAAATAATCCTGCCATTGCTATTCTTAAGAAGATATGGAAAAAAAGAAGGCAAAATGGTCTTAAAAAGTTTAATCAATACAGCTATAAAAAATATGAAAAAGTAGAATTTGATCTCAACAATATAGATAGTACCTTCAAAAACAAAGGCCTATTTCGCGGAATGGAATTTGTGTTTAAAAACATAGATACTTCAGCAGTAACAGGAAAAACATACCTTCCTGTTTTTTTAAATGAGTCTGTTTCCGAAGTATTTGGAGATAATATTTTAAACAGAGAAAAAAAAACCATTAAAGGAAATAAAAATACAGGATTCAGCAACAACCAAGCAATTATTAATTTTATAGATGACCTCTATAATGATTATGACATTTATGACAACTACATAAAGTTATTTTACAAAAGCTTTGTGAGCCCCCTTTCTAAAACAGGGGTTAGCAACTACAACTATTTTTTATCAGACAGCGCTTTTATTAAAAATAAGTGGTGTTATAATATTATTTACTATCCTAGAAGAAAAAATGAACTTACATTTAAAGGAGATTTTTGGGTAAATGACAGTACGTTTGCCGTTGCAGAAATAAACATGAAAGCGTCTAAGAGCGCCAATATAAATTGGGTTAAAGACATTTATATAGAGCAAGAATTTGATATTTTAAATGACTCTATATTTTTATTAAAAAGAGATTATTTTTTATCAGATTTTGCCATAAATAAAAAAGAAAAATCAAAAGGATTGTATGGTAAACGAACCACCTTATACAATAATTATGTATTTGACAAAAAACAAAAATCTAATTTTTACGACCTACAAAAAAATATAGTAGATGAAGAAATCTATAACCAGTCAGATAAATTTTGGGAGAAAAATAGGACAGAAAAATTAAACAAAGATGAATTGGGTATCTACACCATGTTAGACACTCTAACCACTGTTAAAAAATTTAAAAACTTATCTAATGTCGTAGCTACATTTTCATCTGGTTATTTTGAATTTGATGCTCTAAATTTTGATTATGGCCCAATATTTTCAACCTTTGGATATAATGATGTTGAAGGAATTCGTTTAAGAACTGGTGGTAGAACTTATTTTAATTATAATGACCCTTGGAGGCTTGAAGGCTATTCAGCCTATGGTTTTAAAGATCAAAAATTCAAATACGGAATTCAAGGAAAAGCCATTCTAGAAAAGAAAAATAGACTCATTATCTCTGGTGGAAATAGACGTGATGTAGAGCAAATTGGAGCTAGTTTAACTGCTTCTACAGATGTTTTAGGAAGAAGTGACGGGTCTTCGTCTATTATAGGAACTGGCCAAAACAACAGACTTACCAATGTAAATTTATCTAAACTTAGTTTACAAGCAGAACCACTTAGAAATTTTGTTGTGAGTATTTCTGGAAGTTATAAAGTGTTAAGTTCTGCCTCAGAATTTTTTAGTTTAGACTACAAAGATGCAACTTCAACATCAGGTATTTCTTCTCAAGTACAACAGTTTGAAACTATTTTTACTGCCAATTATTTTCCTGGAAGAAAAGTAACTGGTTCTGGTGTAGAAAGAAATACCAACACAGATAAATTAAGAAATATATTTTTACAAGTTACTCGCGGTAATAAGAGTCTTTTTAATAGTGATTTTGACTATACAAAAATTCAATTTTCGTATACCCAACCTTGGTTTATTGGTGGCTTAGGAAGACTAAAAACCTCCTTAGAAGCAGGTAAAACATTTGGAGAAGTGCCGCTTAGTTTGCTTAGTGTTGTTCCAGGAAATCAGACCTATTTTGCCTTCTTTAATACATTTAATCAGTTAGATTTTTATGAATTTGTAACAGATACCTACGCTACTTTTCACTTAGAACATAATTTCAACGGTCGTTTACTAGCAAGAGTTCCATTATTAAGGAAATTAAACCTTAGAGCTATTGTTGGGTTTAGAACTGCCTGGGGGCAATTATCTGATGAAAACTTCTTCTTAAATACAACCAACAACGCTGCACAAATACCACTGGCAGCACCTACCGAAAAACCCTACTATGAATATAGTGTTGGTATTGGAAATATTTTAAAAATTCTTCGTGTAGACGTAAACTTTAGAGGTAATTATTTAGACAATCCTGGAGCTCGAAAGTTTGGTTTTACTTTTGCCACTGGGTTTAACTTTTAATTGTTTTTGTTGTGTTTTTGTATTGGTTTAAAAACTAGTAAATAGAAATATATCGCATAGTTTTGTTTCAAAGACAAACAAGCTAAGGTATAATGAAAACATATTTACAAATTCTCCCCACTATAGTTATTACACTGATGTGTAGTTTTCTATCTGAAAATATTAAATCACAGGTTATAAATGTTGGTAATGGAAGCTATACATCATCTTTTCCTGGAACTGATTCTGCAGGTAGAAACGGATATCCATCCAGTACTCCACAACTAAGCGGAAATGCCATAGGAAAACCTGTTCCTACCAATGATTGGTGGTCTAAATTGATTAAAGAAAATCATGCAGATAATTTATTCAATTATCCGATGACCTTAAAAACCACTAATGATGGCCTTATTGTTACTCATATACCTTGGGGGGTTATAGGAGACTCATCGCCTATAAAAGTTGGACTATCTGGTCTAAACACAACAAAAACGACTGTATCAGATTATTCAGATTGGACAGTTACAATGAACTGGAATGATGGGTCTCATAATTTAGATGCTACCTCTGGTATTGGAATGCCCTTCTTATACTTTTCAAAAGGATCATCTGATGTGGTTGAAATAACAATTAATTCTGGAACTGCAACAATATCAAATGAAGTTCTTATCATCGAAAATGCCTCAAATACAAAAGATTTTGTTTTTTATGCTCCTGCAGGAAGTACCTGGTCTCAAAATGGTGCTATTTTCACATCATCATTAAATGGAAAAAATTATTGGTCTATGGCCATGTTACCTGAAAGTTCTTCAACGTTAACCACATTAGTTGATCAATACAAACAGTACGCCTATGTTTTTCCTGTAAATACTGTAACCTCATGGTCTTTTAATGAAAACAATTCAAAAGTTACTTCATTATTTTCTGTGACAACAGACGTTAAAGAAGGAGCAAATACCAATATGTTATTAGGCTTATTACCTCATCAATGGAATAATTTAGCTGCTAATTCTGACTCCCCTAATGAATATACTTATACAACAGTAAGAGGAGATTTAAAAACACTAAAAGGCAATAGTTTCTCGGTAGAAAACACTTTTAAAGGAATTTTACCAACACTACCCTATCTCGCAAATTATAGTGAAGGTTTTAGCCCTTCTGAAATGGATGAAAAAATTGCACAAATTGAAAATGATGGACTAGCAACCTGGACAGACTCTTATAACGAAGGTCAAATGATGAACAGAATGATTCAAACCGCAAGAATTGCTGATCAAACTGGTGATTTTGAAGCAAGAGACAAGATGGTCGCCACCATTAAAGAACGACTAGAAGATTGGTTAAAAGCTGAATCTGGAGAAGTTGCTTTTTTATTTTACTATAATAATGATTGGTCTACCATGATAGGATACCCTGCTGGTCATGGGCAAGATAATAATATTAACGACCATCATTTTCATTGGGGGTATTTTATACATGCTGCATCTTTTATGGAACAATTTGAACCTGGTTGGTCAGATGATTGGGGAGAGATGATTAATTTATTAATTCGTGATGCTGCCTCTTATGATAGAAATGATCAGGACTTTCCTTTTTTAAGAAACTTTAGCCCCTATGCAGGGCATAGTTGGGCAAATGGATTTGCAACTTTCCCTCAAGGAAATGATCAGGAATCAACTTCAGAAAGTATGCAGTTTGCATCTTCTTTAATTCATTGGGGAACTATTACAGAAAATGATACTATACGAGACTTAGGTATTTATATTTACACAACAGAACAAACAGCAGTTGAGGAATATTGGTTTGATACTAATAATCAAAATTTTGATGCATCTACCGCTCCTTTTTCACAAGAATATAGTTTAGTTTCTAGAGTTTGGGGGAATTCTTTTGATAATGGAACTTTTTGGACTTCAGACATTGAAGCATCCTATGGTATAGAGTTATATCCTATCCATGCAGGATCTTTATATTTAGGTCATCATCAAGACTATGCATCATCTTTATGGAATGAAATGTCATCTAATACTGGAATATTAAACAATGAAGAAAACCCAAATCTATGGCATGATACCTACTGGAAATATCTTTCATTAACTGATGCGCAGGCTGCCATAGATCTTTATAATTCAAATCCAAATCGTTCACTTAAATTTGGTATTTCAGATGCCCAAACATATCATTGGTTGCATTCTATGAATGCTCTAGGCACCATAGATGCATCTATTACAGCAGACTACCCTATCTCTGCTGCGTTTACTAATAATGGTGAATATACCTATGTTGCTCATAATTATTCTGATACTGCAATTACAGTAACTTTTTCAGATAACTTTTCGCTTAATGTACCTGCAAATCAAATGGCCACAAGTAGAGATATTAATGCAACAGGGGTACTCTCTTCTAATTTTAACCAGGCCTTTCCTGGAGGAAGTGTAAACCTATCTTTAGAGGTTGAAGGATCAGGAATTACCAATGTAGAATTTTTTGATGGCACTACTCTAATTGGACAAGATAATACTGCTCCCTACGAAATAGTGGCAGGAGAATTATCACTAGGTGTTCACGGAATGTATGCTAATATATATATTAATGAAGAATTTAATGTATCTAACATCGTAACAATTCAGGTAGGAGAACAAGTCCCTTATACTGGCACCTCTTTTACTATTCCTGGAACTATTGAAGCAGGTTTTTATGACAAATTTGAAGGAGGAGTTGGTCAAAATATTTCCTATTTAGACATGTCTCAAATTAATGAAGGTGATTTTAGAACTACAGAATATGTAGATGCCGCATCTGTTACCAATGAAGGAGCTACAGTAGGTTGGAATAGTATTGGAGAATGGTTAGAGTATACAATTAATGTAGAAACAGCAGGGATCTATGATTTGAGTTTTCGATATGCCTCAGGAAACACAAGTGGAGGTGGTCCTTTTCATTTTGAAGTTGATGGAAATACAATTAGCCCTCCTATAAATGTATCAACAACAAATGATTGGGATAGTTGGTCTACAAAAAATATAACTAATGTAGAACTAAGGAAAGGTGAACAGATTTTAAGATTATTTATTGATAATGGAGAATTTAATATAGGTGAAATGACATTCTCCTATGCAAGTCCTTTATCTTATACCCCACCAATTGCCAATGCAGGAACTAATATTACTGTTATTTTACCAGAAACAACAGCTACATTAGATGGAACGTTAAGCAACGATCCAGAAGGGCAGTCTATCACTTATAACTGGGAACAAGTTTATGGTCCGTCAATTATAAGTTTTACAGATAATTTAATAGCTTCACCAGAAATTAGCAATTTAGTTGATGGGGTTTACAAATGCAAACTGACTGTAAGTGATGGTTCCTATACTGATACTGATGAAGTATTACTAATTGTATCCGAAACAGGAAATTCTACTCCGTCTATATCTATAACTTCTCCTACTAACAATAGCTCTTTTGAAGAAGGGGCTACTATTAACATCACAACTTCTGTTACAGATTTAGATGGGTCTATAGCTTTGGTAGAGTTTTATGATGGAACAGAAAAAATAGGAGAAGATACTTCTGAACCTTTTAGTTTGGTTTGGGAAAATGCAGCAATAGGTGAACACCAAATCTCTGCAGTTGCAACAGATGATGCCTCAGACCAAGGAACTTCTCAAATAGTAACGATTACTGTAAATGAAGTTTTATCTTGTTCTGAAATATCTAATGAAGCACAAGAAGGTTCATTTTCTATTGGCTATGAGGCACTATTTGAGACAGTAGGCTCTAATGTAACTATTTCATTTACATTACTAGATACTGATAAAAATGGAGTTATCGCTTATTTGCGGGAAGAATCTACTTTTCAGGAAACACAAATGGAACAAGTCTCTGGATTAACATTTTCAAAAACCATTAACGGGCTTTCATCTGGCCAGTCTATTAGTTATGCCTGTAAATTTGCTTTTGCAGGTGGGCTAGCAGTAACTAGATATTTTAGCTATGTAGTAGGCAATGATTGTTCAGGTTCTAATGATGATACAGAAGTACCGTCAAGTTTTACAGCAACTAGCGGAACAATAACTGCTAGAACTATTGAACTTTTATTAAACGGAAATGATAATTCTGGAACAATTATATATGAGGTTAGCTATGGTTCTCAAACCATCACAGTAACTGGAGTTTCAGGTATTGAAGAATCTCTAATAATTAATAATCTAAACCCCGAAACAGTATATGAGTTTAGTGTTGAAGCTTCTGATTTAACTGGAAATGAAGCGGATAACAACCCAATTATTATTCAGGTAAGTACAACAGAAGATGAAAACACCCAATGTTCTGGTTCAGATTCTGAAGCTTCGGAAGGTGAATTCAGTACTGGCTACAACTACAGCTTTGAAACTTCTGGAACAAATGTGATTTTCACTTTTGAGTTGTTAGATACTGATAGGACTGGAGTCATAGCATATTTAAGGAAAGAGTCTCCGTTTACAGAAACTCCAATGACCAACGTATCTGGTTTGACATTTACAAAGACTATTGGTGGGTTTACAGATGGAGAAACCATCAGTTATGCCTGTAAATTTGCTTTTGCAGGCGGCTTAGCAGTCACTAAGTATTTTTCATATGTAGTTGGAAATAGCTGTAGCTCATTAAATACAGATAATTTTTCTTGGGGTCAAACAATAAAGTTATTTCCTAATCCATCAAATAATATTTTTTCTATAAAATCGAATCAAGTTAATATTTCGAAAATTGAAATATATTCTATTCATGGAAAAAAACTAAAAGATTATAATATTAACCTAACAACATTTAATATTGAAGACCTATCTAGTGGTTTGTATCTGGTAAAAATATATTCTGAAGAAGGAATGTCAACTATTAAAAAATTAGCCAAAAAATAATCAACTCTGTGTATAGATTTGCTTTTAACCTATCTATACATTTGCCAAAAATTTAAAAAAAGATGAAAACATTTGATGTGCTAATTGAAATTCCAAAAGGGAGTAGAAATAAATATGAATATGATTTTGAGTTAAAAAAAATTCGTTTTGACAGGATGCTATTTTCTTCTATGATGTATCCAGCAGATTATGGTTTTGTACCCGAAACATTAGCCTTAGATGGTGATCCTTTAGATGTATTGGTCTTAGGGCACGAACCTACATTTCCAATGTGTGTGATGGAAGTTAGACCCATTGGAGTTTTTCATATGACAGATGAAAAAGGACCCGATGAAAAAATTATTTGTGTGCCTATTTCAGATCCTATCTGGAGTAATAAAATGGACTTAAACGATCTAAATCCTCACAGGTTAAAAGAAATTGAACACTTTTTTCAAGTATACAAAGATTTAGAGAAGAAAAAAGTAGATGTTGGTGGATGGGGAGATGCTAAAGAAGCCACAGAAATTTATAAAAAATGCGTGCAGCGTTATCAAGAAAGCGAGCACAAGACAACCGGAAATTTTACCATATAAATTCAGATTACAAACACTTCGTTTAAGCCCTTTCACATTCAATATGAAAGGGCTTTTGTATTTGGCTCTATTTTATTACTTTTGCCGAGCAAATTAATAAAACAAAAAAGAATATGGAATCAATGATGATTTATATGCCAATAGTTGCGGCTTTAATAGGTTTAGCATATATGTGGATAAAAAGATCTTGGGTATTAAAACAAGATGCAGGAGATGGTAAAATGGCTGAAATTTCTAGTCACATTTACGAAGGTGCTTTGGCATTCTTAAAAGCAGAATACAAGTTACTAGCTATATTTGTTTTAGTAGCTAGTGTTTTATTAGCTATAGTATCTCAAGTTGTAGAATCTACAAGTATATTAATTGTTGTTGCTTTTGTCTTTGGAGCTGTTTTTTCTGCACTAGCAGGAAACATGGGTATGAAGATTGCAACAAAAACAAATGTTAGAACAACACAAGCTGCTAGAACAAGTTTACCACAAGCGTTAAAAGTTTCTTTTGGTGGTGGAACTGTTATGGGATTAGGTGTTGCTGGTTTAGCTGTACTTGGTTTAACCGTATTTTTTATAGCCTTCTTTTGGATTTTTATGCCAAACGGTTGGACAAACACAACAGACATGACCAAAATATTAGAAACCCTTGCAGGTTTTTCTTTAGGTGCAGAATCTATTGCTTTATTTGCACGTGTTGGTGGAGGTATCTACACAAAAGCTGCCGATGTTGGTGCAGATTTAGTAGGTAAAGTAGAAGCTGGTATTCCAGAAGACGATCCAAGAAACCCTGCTACAATTGCAGATAATGTTGGAGACAATGTAGGTGATGTTGCAGGAATGGGAGCAGATTTATTTGGCTCTTACGTAGCAACAGTATTAGCTGCTATGGTTTTAGGTAACTATATTATAGATGTAAACAATATAGACATATTTGCAGGTTTTGGTAAAATAGGTCCTATACTATTACCAATGTCTATTGCTGGTATTGGAATACTTATTTCAATGCTTGGTACTATGTTGGTAAGTATTAAAAGTAACGATGCTAAAGAGTCTCAAGTTATGGGAGCTCTTAATAAAGGAAACTGGTTTTCAATTTTATTAGTAGCAGTATCTTGTTATTTTTTATGTACCTGGATGTTACCAGAAAGCATGAAAATGAATTTCTTTGAATCTAACGGTAATGTATTAAAAGATATTTCTGCATTGAGAGTCTTTTATGCAACATTAGTTGGTTTGGTTGTAGGAGCAGTTATTTCTTCAGTAACAGAATACTATACAGGTTTAGGTAAAAAACCAATTTTAAATATTGTACAAAAATCTGCTACAGGAGCAGGAACTAATATTATAGCAGGTTTAGCAACAGGTATGATCTCTACTTTTCCAACAGTAATTTTATTTGCTGCTGCAATTTGGTCATCGTATGCTTTTGCAGGATTTTATGGTGTTGCTATGGCAGCATCAGCAATGATGGCTACAACAGCTATGCAATTAGCTATTGATGCATTTGGACCTATTGCAGATAATGCAGGTGGAATTGCTGAAATGAGCGAACAAGACCCTATTGTTAGAGAACGTACAGATATTTTAGATTCAGTTGGTAATACAACAGCTGCAACTGGTAAAGGTTTTGCTATTGCATCTGCTGCATTAACATCTTTAGCACTATTTGCTGCCTATGTAACCTTTACAGGAATAGATGGTATTAACATCTTTAAAGCACCTGTTTTAGCGATGTTGTTTGTTGGTGGTATGGTACCAGTAGTATTCTCTGCCTTGGCAATGAATGCTGTAGGTAAAGCAGCCATGGAAATGGTATATGAAGTGAGACGTCAGTTTAAAGAGATTCCAGGAATTATGGAAGGTACTGGGAAACCAGAATACGATAAATGTGTGGCTATTTCAACAGAAGCTTCCTTAAAAGAAATGATGTTACCAGGTTTATTAACTATTGGTTTTCCTTTAGTGATTGCATTTGTACCAATGCTTTTTGGAATGGATAACTTAATGATTGCCGAAATGCTTGGTGGTTATATGGCTGGTGTTACTGTAAGTGGTGTGCTTTGGGCAATTTTCCAAAACAATGCTGGTGGTGCTTGGGATAATGCAAAAAAATCTTTTGAAGCTGGAGTAATGATAAATGGTGAAATGACACATAAAGGTTCTGCTGCTCATGAAGCTGCAATTACCGGAGATACTGTTGGAGATCCATTTAAAGATACTTCTGGGCCGTCTATGAACATTCTTATTAAACTAACCTGTTTAATTGGATTGGTAATTGCTCCTATCTTAGGAGGGCATAGTGCAGAAGCAAATCTTCATAAAGAAACTATTGAGGTTACAGCCAACATAGAAGCAGACATGAATTCTAATGCAGAAAGAAACGTAAATGTTAATATGACTATGAATGAGGACGGAACTATAAAAGCTGTAGTTTCTTATTCAGTAACCGAAAATGGAAAAACAATCACAAAAGAAGAAGGCTTTGAAGGAACTAAAAAAGAAGTAGACGCTGCTGTTGATGCATTTTTAAATGAAAATGTTGATGTTGATGTTGATACTCCAGAAACTCCGGAAACGCCAGAATCATCTTTATAAGTCTACAAAACATATTTGTTAAAAAACACCTCTTTCGAGGTGTTTTTTATTTTTAAATCAACTTTTATACATAACAATAAAAATACAATTATTAACATATGTTAATAATACTTATTGTTTGCAATCCTCATAACTATATTGTAAGCTATTATTTGGTAAATTAGAGGCACTAAAAAATCATCTAATGACAGGTTACATGAAAAAAATAATGACTAGTTTTTTACTATTTATGGCAGTACCACTTCTAATTATTTATCTACTTATAGGTATTGTATTCTACTTCAATCAAGAAAAATTATTTTTTAAACCCATTAAGTTGGCTAAAAATTATACATTTAAATTTAACCAAGATTTTGAAGAGATAAAGAGCGCCACTAAAGATGGTACAATTTTAAACAGCCTTCTTTTTAAAATTAACAATTCTAAAGGTGTTATTTTTTACTTACATGGTAATGGCAACTCACTAGAGAAATTTGGTAAACTAGCCCCAATCTATACAAATCTTGGATACGATATCTTTATGACCGATTACAGAGGTTATGGAAAAAGTGAAGGAGCACTGAGAGATGAACATCAACTTTTTGAAGACAATCAATTCTTATACAACGAATTAAAAAAATCATATAAAGAAGAAGACATCATTATTATTGGCTATTCTTTAGGGTCTTCATTGGCTGCTAAGTTAGCTTCAGAAAACACTCCAAAATTACTAGTTCTTAAGGCTCCATTTTATAACTTTAAAGATGTAGCAAACCATACTACCAGACTCACAAAACTTTATCCTTTTAATTATTTGAGCAAGTATCATTTTAAAACCAATGAGTTTATTAAGCTATGTAAGATGCCAATTCTAATTTTTCATGGTACCGAAGATGAAGTTGTTTATTATGGTTCTTCTATAAAGTTGCAAAAATATTTTAAACCTACAGATAGATTGTTCAGTATTGAAGGAGAAAAGCACCGTACAATTATAGACAACCCACTCTATATAAAAGAGCTAGAGCGTTTTTTACTCAATAATGAATTGTAGCATATTTAGATACTTAATAAATGATTGGCTAGAGCTGAAATAAAGCAATATAATTTTTGCTAAATTTGAAATAGCATAGTATCTAAAATATAGCTAGCTCAAAAATTCAAAACCATGAAAAAATTAAGCTTTTCTTTTCTATTATTCTTTCTAATCACAGCCACATTTGCTCAGTCAATAGATGCTATATTTGAATCGGTTAAATACAGAAATATTGGCCCTTTTAGAGGGGGTAGATCTGTTGCTGCAACGGGTGTTGTTGGAGATCCTATGACCTATTATATGGGAAATACAGGAGGAGGGCTTTGGAAAACAGAAGACGGGGGCCAACTTTGGAAAAACATTTCAGATGGGTATTTTAAAACTAGCTCTGTTGGCGCAGTGGCAGTTTCCGAAAGTGACTCAAACATTGTATATGTAGGAATGGGCGAGCATGCGCCTAGAGCAGTAATGACTTCTTATGGAGATGGCGTATATAAATCTACAGATGCTGGTAAAACCTGGAAAAATATAGGGCTAAAAGCTACGCAACATATCTCAAGAATAGTCATACACCCTAAAAACCCAGACATTCTTTTTGTGGCAGCACAAGGTGCTTTGTACGGCCCCAATAAAGAAAGAGGGGTCTTTAAATCTGTAGATGGCGGTGCCAACTGGAGCAAGGTACTTTATGTAAACAATCTAACAGGATGTGCAGAATTATCTATGGACTTTAACAATCCTTTGGTGATGTATGCAGCCATGTGGGAACATCAACGATTGCCATGGAAAGTGGTAAGTGGAGGCCCTGGAAGTGGTCTTTACAAAACTACCGATGGTGGTATATCTTGGAATAAAATTCACGAAGGCCTGCCCAAAGAGAAAGGCAAAATGGCTATTGCGGTAAGTCGTTCAAATTCTGAAAAAGTATATGCCTTAATAGAAAGTGATTCCGACAAAGAATTAGGAGGTTTATTTGTATCTAATAATGCAGGAAAAAAGTGGTCTAAAATTTCTTCAGATCACAGCCTAATTCAAAGAGCATGGTACTATATTGAGTTATTTATAGACCCTACAGATGAAGAAAAATTATACGTTTTAAATGCCAGTGCACAACGGTCTATAGATGGAGGTAAAACCTGGTCTAGAATTACTGGTACACACGGAGATTACCATGATCTTTGGATTAACCCTACCAATCACAAAAACATGATTATTGCTAATGATGGTGGCGCTGCGGTGTCTTATAATTACGGAAAATCGTGGTCTCCACAAAATAGAATGGCTACTGCACAGTTTTACAGAGTAAACACAGACAATTTGTTTCCTTACAATCTTTATGGTGGGCAACAAGATAATTCTTCTGTAAAAATTAGCAGTCTTGCACTAGGAAGCGGTGGTATAAATGAACAAAATTGGTCTGCTTCTGCAGGTGGAGAAAGTGCCTTTTTAGCATTTAATCCTGACGATCCTAGATATGTTTTAGGAGGAAGTTATTTAGGAACCATTGAAATTTTAGATACAAAAGCAAGAGCTAGTACCCAGATTATGGCTTCTCCTATACAATACTTGGGTAGAGACTCTAAAGACATGAAATACAGGTACAACTGGAATGCTCCTATTATTTGGTCTCAGCATGAACCCAATACGTACTACCATGGCGCGCAGTTATTATTGCGAACCAGAGATAACGGAAATAACTGGGAAGAAGTTTCTCCAGATTTATCTAATAACGAAAAAGAGAAGCAAGGAAAAGGTGGCGGGCCTTATACAAATGAAGCAGTTGGTGCAGAGAATTACGGAACCTTAGCCTATGTAGTAGAATCACCACATGAAAAAGGAGTTCTTTGGGCTTCTACAGACGATGGTGTTTTACAAATAACTAAAAATGGAGGAACAACCTGGAGTATTGTAACTCCTAAAAACCTTCCAGAAACGTTAATTAATTCTATTGAGGTTTCTCCTCATGACAAGGCTACAGCTTATATTGCCACCACTAGATTTAAATTTAACGACTATACCCCTGCTCTTTACAAAACAACAAACTATGGTAAAACATGGGCCAATATTAGTTCTGGCATTCCTACAGGAGCCTATACAAGAGTTATCAGAGAAGATACGCAAAGAAAAGACTTGCTCTTTGCTGGTACAGAATTAGGAATGTATATCTCTTGGAATGGTGGTAAAGACTGGAAATCGTTTCAGTTAAATTTACCCATAACACCCATTACAGATTTAAAAATTAGCCATAACGATTTAACCATTGCTACCATGGGTAGATCTTTTTGGATTTTAGATGATTTGGGCTTACTAAGACAGTTTGAAGGAACTAAAACCGCTTTTACACTACTTCAACCAGAAGATGCTATTATTGGTAATTGGAGCAGTCAGTTAAATAGTAATTCAGATAGCTTCTTAGGCACAGATGATTCTAGTGGTGTAAACCCTGCCAATGGTGTTGTGTTTTACTATTATATCTCTACTGCCTTAAAAGACACAGAACTATCTTTAGAAATAAAAGATAAAGAGGGTTTAGTGGTTAGAACCATTAGTTCTAAAGCAGATGCTACATATTTAAGATACCCAGGGGGGCCTTCTCCAGAACCAATATTATCTACAAAAATAGGGCTTAACCGTTTTGTATGGGACATGAGATACCAAAGTTTACCAGGTATACCAACTGCTTATATAGAAGGGTCTTTTAGAGGTCATAAAGCAATGCCAGAGAGTTATACAGCTACCTTAAAACAAAAAAACAACTCTTCTAAGGTTACTTTTAGCATACTACCAAACCCATTGTATGACATTACCAAGAAAGAGTATCTAGAAATACATGATTTTAAAACCAGTACCGAGGCCAATCTTGTAGACATGCACACACGGGTTCAAAAATTAAAAAAAGTACAACATCAAATAGCACAAATTTTAAAAGAGTTGCCTAAAGAAGAAAAATACAGCAATCTAAAAACAAAAGGGAATGCTATTGTTAAACAACTTATATCTTGGGATGAAGATATGGTACAGCGCAAGTCTAAAGCTTATGATGATGTAGAGAATTTTCCAAATAAATTTACTGCAGAATACATTTTTCTTATGAACCAAAATGACAGCAGTTTACCCAAACTTAACCAAGCATCTAAAAATAGACTTGTAGAACTAGATAAACAATGGCAAGCGCTCAGAAGCATTTCTGAAGAACTACTAAATACAGTAATTCCTACCTACAATACCTTGTTATGGGAACATGGCATTGGGGCACTTAAAATAAAATAAGTAATGAGTTTTTACAAAAGAATATAATAAGCGGTTATAGAATTATAAAAGTTAATACACCACAATTATATACCCTTAAAATAAATATAAAATGGATACAAAAAAAATAGTTAGTAGGTTTAATAAGAAAGCAAATGAATGGTTAGTTGATCTAAGATTATTGGATAAAGAGGTAATTCAAATAAAGCCAACAGAAAAATCGTGGTCTCTTGCAGAAGTATATGACCATGTAATGAGAGTATCTAGAAGTTACCAAATTCCAAATTTAAAAAAAAGTGTTACAGAATCAGCTGAAAGAAAGAAAAGGAAAAATAAATATGGGATAGCTATTTTTGACTTTGGGTATAGAAAAAATGTGCACATAAAAATGGAGGAGTTTCCAAAACCACTCGTTGATAACTTCACACCTATCAAAAGAGATAAAGATGAATTAATTAAAGATTTTTTATTATTTATCAAAGAAGTTAATGATCTCCAAGAAATTTTAGAAAAAAGCAGCAAAGAGAATAAACAATATCATATAATGTTAGGTGATATTAATACGAAAGAATGGTTTTCATTAATAGAATTTCATATTTGGCTACATGATAAGCAACGAAATAAAATAAAAAAATATTTAGAAACTAATCAATTATGTGTAGAATGTTGATCGTGAAATTTAATCAAAACATCTTAAAAAGATAAAACCTAACTGATAACATTGTATATGAAATTTTATCACCCTTTGAGATGCTACGCTTCATATATATAACGCTAGCAAACCCAAACCACCATACCCAACCAAGTTACACTAGGTATTTATACTTATTTTTCTAAAATAGATGAGTATGAGCGCTGTTTTCTACTCATTTTTCTTATTTTTAAACTGCTATTAAGAACAGACCCTCTAAAGTCTTATCTAAAAAAAATTCTAGGAGTCTTTTCGCGTATTTAGTAAAACAACCTAAGGTTTTGTTCTATGGTTTTACAACCAATTACAATAGCAATAGTTAAAGAATACATAGATATAATTTAATACCCTAAAACTATGACAAGAGTTCGATTAGAAATTGATGAAGTACAAATTCATCGCCCAAAAAAAAGATGGAAACTCTATTTTGTTATTTTAGCAGAGCACCCTACAGACACTACCAAAATGATTCTCACCACACTGCCTCAAGACCCTTTTAAACTAAGCAGAAGACATGACAACTCTTTTCAGTTTGACACAGACCAAATAGGCTCTGAAGGCTTGTATGTATTAAGTAGAGAGCTTCCAGAAGACAGAGAGTTAAATGTGCATATTTATCTAAAACACACAAGAAAATCTACACGAAACTTAGCAGATATTTTACAAGATATAGAAAGTGGTATTGGTGCAGATACCTTTGGTATTGTAACAGATATTGTTGGTACCACCACCCTACCTTGGTTGGTAATTGCAAAAAAAGCAGTTCCATTACTTGGTAAAATTCTATCTAAAATACCAGACAGAGACTTTGGTTTTTTAAGTGCTTTTGAACGTTTTGGCAGCGAGTTTGAAGACACCTATGAGATAGACAGAAAAAAAGATTTTAGTGGCGATGCTTCTTTGGTGTATAGTTGGTCTATAGATGAGTAGCATCGTAAAAAATTAGCGCATCCCTAAAAACAGGGAGCTGTAATTTTCACCATTTATGGGGATTGCCTAGCGCCTGTCTCTTATACACATCTCCGAGCCCACGAGACAGGCAGAAATCTC
>OJIO01000662.1_pt1 | contig 20109 bp, 27 predicted proteins | sample 1595621 | NCBI WGS metagenome assembly OJIO01 (sample SAMN05416776, study PRJEB24817) | seawater metagenome | isolation source: Sea water | place: Canada:Atlantic | collected 2013-07
TCTACACTATCCTCTTCGTCGGCAGCGTCAGATGTGTATAAGAGACAGGCTTTATCATTAGAACTAAATTTAGACTATATAAAAGTAACAATTAATTCATTTACTCTTGAATGAATTAAAAGAAGACAATCTTCTCCTGAGTCATTGAAAATGTCAAAAATTCTATTAAAGATTCTTTTTAAAATTAATTAAGTGTTATATTAAGGAATGATACATTCCAAAGACATTTAAATTTAATAATTTTCTATATCTTAAATACTAACGTTAAACTAGATTACTTTTTCTTGCTAACCTAAAAATGATACTATGAAAAATTTCCAAAACAAACAAGTTGACAAGGATATCAAAAAGGCAGTAAAAAATATTCCTTCAGTCAAAGAATATATGACCCAAAAATTGATCACTTTTAAAAAGGATACTGACATTAATGTTGTTGTGCAATCATTACTAGATAATAGGATTTCTGGAGCTCCTGTTCTCGACAATAATGGTCAAGTAGTCGGATTAATTGACGACAAAGATTGTTTGAATGTTTTAATAGGAAATGCATACAATCGATTGCCCACGGCCACAGATACAGTTTCCAATTATATGTCAAATGTGATGAAGTCCATTAGTATCAATACAAATATTTTGGATGTAGCTTTAGTGTTCGTTTCTTCGCCTTATAAGAGATTATTGGTCATGGATGATGACAATAAATTAGTAGGACAAATTAGCAGAAGGGATGTTCTGCGTGCCATTATTGAGTTACATTAGTATTCATTTTTTGCTAGCTTCTAAAGATAGGAAAGCAGAAAGTTTCTAAAACTACTTTATACTAAAAAAATCAATTTGAATTAATAAAAATATTGTTTGTTTAAAACAAGAAAGTAGCCCTAAAATGGCTGCTTTCTCCTAAAATATATGAACCACAATCATATTATTTTTCATATATATATTAAGTGCGCATTGAAGCAATATATCATTATTCATTTGCTATGATGATTTAATCGATTTCACAAAATTGCGAAACCTTGATTCAATTAATCCGTTGAAGTTTTCTTCGGTTAACTTTATATTATCAGATAATTTAGGATTTAATATTTGACTTTCATCTTTCACTAATGAAATTGAAAATGCTTCCATATTTTTAATGAAATCCCCACCAATATTTTTAGCATCTCTTAAAACCTGAGCATATCCATACTTGCCATTCTTCTCATCATCATTCGTTTCACAACTCACAGCAAAATGAATCGGCTTTGATGCATTAACACATTTTTTAAGAATACTTATTAATGGAGAAATCAAAAGTCCAGCCCAGACAGGGCCAAAGATTACTACTTCATCATGTTCTTCTATATCTTTCTGAGAAGTTCCTGTTCCAACACTAATCTTAAATCTCGACATCAATAATAGTATAAGCAAGACATTAATTTTGGGAGTAATATTCCTTACACTACTATTGCCTAATTCCTTCGCTAATTTTTCAGCGAGAAATTTATTATTTCCAGTCTTTGAATAAAAAAGGATTAAATACTTTTTCATTGGGTTGTTTTACAACTAAACATTAAATGTCACTAGTGCTGTGTCAAGCGATAAGTGATGGGCTGGATTTGAGTGAATTTTAAGGTTGGGCAAGGCAGATATTCTTGATTTTAGCGGGCTAAATGAAAGAATATCTAACGCAGCACAGGTTTAAAATAGATCAAATACACCCCTCAATTTGTCCTTGACATAACACTAGTTCAAAACAAAAATCCAAGCTGAAATCCAAGCTTTGGTTTAACTCCCTTATATTCAGGATCAAATACACTTACATCTTCGTAATAATCGTTTGGGTTTATGATGTCAGTTTTTGTGTCTGTTAAATCAGAATACTTAACCCCTCCTCCGATATAAAAATCAATTAATATCTTTTTTGTGATATCTATTTGTACTCCTATGATAGCACCACCTTCTACAGAAGTCACATCTTTCGTCATACCCAAAGTGACAGACTCCATCTTTTCCATGTCCCACCAATAAAACTGATAATCTTCAGTATAATCCAAATATTGGGCATATACCCCTGTATATAAACCGACATTGTGAAATCCAAGAAAGACAGACTTTTCATCACTTCTTACATGAGAAAGATAAAATCTGTATTGAGCTCCTAATTGAAATCCTTCTTTCGATTCCATAATATCATCTTTTAGATAGATGGACGGTAGTAAAACCAAACTAGAGGATCTGTCCCCAAAATATCTTTCATATGACATTTCAAATTGGGCGCGGCTAAATTCTACTGGACTGATCTTTATAGCATTTTTCTGATCAAAGTGATCACTCTGACTATTAGCACAAAATGGTATAAGTATAATTAAGAATTGAAGTATAATCTTCATGATATATTTTTCTTTTTTAATAAAATAATAATTTTAAGTATTCTACTATAGTCGAATAGCTTTCTCGTCTATTATGAACTCGAGGACATCCTTCGAAGTTATAATCCCCAACAACTTTTCATCGGTTACTACTGGAAGTGCATGAAAATCGCCTTGCAACAATAATTCAATTGCATAATCGACAGAATGTTCAGGGGTAACCACGACAGGCTTTGGTGTCATGATCTCTGCAGCAGTTGTCACAAACAGAACTTTTTTAGTGTACGCCTTTCCTGATGAATTCTGAGATAACTGTAGCGACTTCTTATATAAGTCTGTTTTAGATATTATTCCCAATAGGTTCTTCCATTCATCAACTACAGGAAGATGATCAAAGTCATTGTCCTTCATCTTCTGGATGACTTTAGTTACACTATCCTTATCATTAACCGTGACAGGGTTTGATGTCATTATATTTTTTGTCGTTGGGTACTTTTTCATGATTGAGAGATTTTATAAAGTAGCTAAAAATGGAGATAACTCTTCCTCTTGTGAAACAAACGTCCTGATATATCTGATGTAAGCCTCTCTTATAGCTTCACCATGATCACATAAATCATATTTGAGATAATCATTGCTTTCGACAGCCATATTGAATTTTTCCAAAGCTTCCTGAAGATGGATTTTTGCCATAGTTTGAATCTTATAACCAAGTTCATTATTGCCAAAAAGTTCAATTGATGGATAGTGCAATCGGACCATTTCCCAATCAGCATTCATACAATCCACCATCATTTTAAATTCTCCCCATTCATAAAGGTCTAGTTTCGGATCTATGGCTGCTTTAGTAGTGTAATACATATTCTCTTCGTAATTCCAGAGGTGATATAGATAAGTATCATAATCATCTTCTGTTTCCATCATTATATATTGACCTTTCAGATCACGTAACTTATCTAAAGACCAATCTTCGCTCTCTTTTAGAATCTGATCAGCGTATACCCCTAGATTTCTCATAAGATCTTGTAAATCCAAAAATTCTTCATCACAATACATTTTTGTACTTCCTGCGATTCTATTCTTAAGCTCATTTGTATGCACATTTGCGAGTTCTTTTTCTCCAATGTATAGATCATACTCTATGGAAGAAAACAAAAGCTGGATTGCACTAAAATCATCAATCTCCACTAATTGTGCCTCCGGCAAATTACCAGGTTCATCTTCACAACTATATAGGATAGGAAGAATAATAACGAGTACAAAAAGTAGTGTGTATTTCATGGAAGTGAATTTTAATTTAGTCAATAAAAAGTAAATGGATAATCAGGGCGTCTACCTGTTGATGATCCATCACTTTTCCAATATTAAGCTACTTCGATGAGTTTTGCTTTAGATATTGTAACTTCCCTTTCGGGAATTGTCAGTATCAGTTCTCTGTTTTTATAATTGGCTTCAATTGACTCTTTTTTGGTATTTTCGGGTATTGAAAATGATCGCTTAAACGAACTATAACTGTATTCTTTCCTAGTAAAATTATCTTCTTGAGTTTCGGCTGACTTTTCTTTCTTAGAAGAAATTGTCAATACGTTATTTTCAATCTCTATATTGAAATCTCCTTTCTCTAGACCGGACACTGCCATTTTGATTGTGTAGAATGAATCTTCTTCGGTTTCATTAACAGCCGGAATATTAAAAGATTGTTCTTGCAATAATAATGAATCATCAAAAATTGTATCCATTAAGTTACTCCAGTTGGGAATCAACGATCTGTTATACATGATAAGTGACATAACTAAATGTTTAATTGTGATAATAACTATTTTTTTCACTTCAAATATCAAGGCAAATCGCTGGTTTATAGCTGATTCTGATCATCATGAAAGGTGATTGTTGTCATTATTTAAGGCTTAAAAAAAGAATAGCCTTTTCGATATTTCGAAAAGACTATTCAGGATTACAAAACTTTGTTTTATATCCTCTATTCTGGTAGAACCATCAGAGGGATATTTGTCTTTGCTAATTCGGCAGCAGTGTTACCGACAGTGAGTAGTTTTTGTAAGAAACTCTTATCTCTCCTTACCATTATCAACATCCCGATATTTTGCTCTTCTGCATATTTCTTAATCGTAGTTATAGTGTCTTCTCCCTTTTCAATAATCACTTCGCCCATTATATCCCCAAGGTATTCTGAAATGAACGGATCAAATGGTATCATCTCATCTTCATTCTCAACATGTAATATATCAATCTTCTGTGACAGAAATTTTGCAAACATCAATGGCACTTTGAAAACTTCCGCTTTGTCCAATACTTTATTATCTAGTGCTAGTACTATCTTATTATTCGTCAATTTGTGTTTGACAGTCTCAGGAATAGCCAAGATCGGAATAGAAGTTTTGCCAGCTAGCTTTTTAGTAGTACTTCCTAACAATATTGTTCTAAGACTATTTCCTCCTTGTGTGCCCATAACTATAAGATCGATCTCAAAGTTTTTAGCATATTTCAGTATTGCGTTAACTGTATTTCCTTTCATTATCTTAGTAATGGGTAGATTATCATTTCTGACAAGTGATCCCATGCCAGCAATAAGTTTTTGCATGTCTTCTTCATGATTCTCCCTTACTATATCCTCCATAGAGATTAACGTAGAAGAACTTTTACTCACTAGATAAACTGATAAAACATGGATCTCTGCACCCAGCTCATTGGCTAAATTCATCGCATATTCTAGAGCAATGCCAGAATGCTCCGAAAAATCTGTTGGACAAAGTATTTTCATTATGATTGATTTAGTTTTATAATTAATAAATGAAGTGGTTTAAAACATAGTATTAGTTGTCTTCATGATAAACAAGGACAGGGAGGTGAAATTCCTGGGCCATTCTAACAGAATTATGAGATTTAAAAAAATTCTTGAAAAATCCTTCTTTTCTATGAACCATGATAAGCATATCAGATTTTTCAAAGAGGCAATAATCCTTTATTGTAGTATGAACATCTACACCTTCTATTGTCTTAATTTCAAAAGAAAAAGAAGGATCATGATCTTCGAAAAGTTCTTCAACAATCTCAGATTTTTGAATTAGTACGTCTTTCTTATTTTCAGTATTTACATGGATAAAGTCCGATTTTGCTTTCAAAACTGAATTCAATTCCCAGTACCCTTCGAGCGCATCTTCTAGATCAGATTTTTCGTCGAATGCAAATACGATTTTCTTGGGTTTGTTGAACTTTACATTCTCATGGATAAGCAAGACAGGACAATGAGCTGTGCGAAGCGTAATAGCCGATGCAGACCCTAGCATTTTGTCAAATAAACTATGCTTATCTCGAGTGCCCATGATAACCATATCATAATCATTAACAGATGCATATTCAGCTATAGTGAACCCTGGAAGACCAAACTTTACTTCTTTTTGAATTTTGACCTTCGGAATATCTATGCCCAATTCACTTGGATAGGTTTCATGAAAGTATCCTAACTTTTCTAATGCTGCAGCCTTCTTAGACTCCATTAAATCAAATACTAATGTGTCATCAAAATTAAATGCTCCATTTATTACATGTAGCAATGTGATCTCAGAGTCAGGAAACAACTCACTAAAATTTGCTGCATAATTAAAGGCTGCAAATGAAGTCTTAAAGAAATCAATTGGAACTAATATTCTAAACATAATATCATTTATTGAGATAAAGTAATGGGGTTCTAGTATAGGCTACATTAAGAAGATCATAAGTAGTTATCATTCCGATCAGCTTGTTGTCAACAGTCACAGGTAAGGCATGAAATAGGTTCTCCTTAAAGATATCTGCACACATTTCTAATGTATCTTCTGGTCCTATTTTTACAAGTATTCTATTCATCCTGTCACTTGCTGTGTGGCTATTGAGGATTTGTTCATTTGCCATGATAGATGTCTTGAGATTGAGATTTGTTCCCCAGTCCTTAAGAAGCTGAACATCATTCTTGGTTAATATTCCTAACAGGTTATCTTTATCATCAACAATAGGAATATGATTGAAATTATGTTGAATCAGTAATTTTTCAACCGTTAACATTACATCCTTTTGATTGACAGTGACCACATCACTTGTCATTACATCCTTGACCTTAATTTGGAGAAGTTCTAAAGTATCCATTATATCACATTTAATATAGTTCTGAAATATTTGATCAAATCAAGGTTGGTTACGATCCCGACCAGTTCTTCATTCTCTTTGACTGGTAAGCAATTGATTCTTCTTTCTGTCATTATATCAATGACTTCAGAAACCAAAGTATCAGACTCAATACAATGTGGTCGCGAAGTCATGATTTCGTCTACAGTAGACATTTGATATTTCTTAGTTCTTAGGAATTCATCAAAAGAATTATTAGCGACGCCTTCTAGAAATAATAGATCTCCGAGGCTTATTATTCCACGTACTTCTCCCATCACAGCAACAGGAATATGATGGATATCATACTCATCAAATAGATCCTTTGCCCGCTGGATTTTATCTTTTGGATGCAATGTTTTAAGGTTTGTACTCATTATTTCACTAACCGCAATGTTTATATTGTTATTCATAATGATGCTATTTATTATTAATACAGGTTCAGTTAATTATTTCAGTATTAAAACGGGACAATCAATCTCCCCTACAGCTGTAAGTGCTGCATTTGGAACGAAAAGCTTTTTTAAGGGATGTCTTTCTCTATTGCTCATGATGAGCATATCAGGATCTACACGCTCCATATAATGTCTAATTCCAGCATCTACACTGTAGTCACGGTAAAAGGCCGATTCTGATTTATATGGTGCTACTAACTTTTCGAATTCCTTTAATACTGATGTCATAAGTACTCTTGGTTGAGAAAAGAAACTAGACGTATTTACGCTCATGAGGTGAATTACGGCATCACTAGATGGTTTTACGAGTTCCAACGATCGGGTTAGGGTTTCCCGATCTTTTAAATCTAAATTCGAAGCAAAAACCAAATTATCAAACTTATAATCTCTCATCTTGGACTTAATTACTAGTACCGGAACATCTACTTTTTTGACAACTTGCTGAGTAGTTGATCCCCACACACTATCGCTCTCATCCATTCCGGTAGATCCCATGATTATTAGATCTATATTTTGAGAGTTGACGATATCAAGAACACCTTGAACGATCTCTACCGCTCCAATGATTAGGTTTACTTTCACTCCTAGTTCATTTGCTTTTTGTTTCCATCCATCAAGTTTGGTATTGATGATTTTGTTCTTTCTATTTCTAATAAATAATTCTGGCCCTGAATCTAACTCATACATGATATGGTCAGATGATTTTAAAACATGATAAATCTCTAACTCAGCGTTATGTTTTTTAGCAAAAACCAATGCAGCGTCAATAGCGTGATTTGCTATCGCGGAAAAATCTGTTAGCGTTAGTATTTTTTTCATTTCTATCTGATTGTTGACCAAATATTCAAAAGAAATAGGCACCTCTATCATGATTTAAATCATACTAGACTGTGATTCTCATCACCATCACCATCACCATCATCGTCATCGTCATAAGAATTGTAGAGTATTACAATAGTGAAAAATTCTAGTGATAAAGTGAGTGAATATCACTATTGGGGTTAATCCCTCAAGAGATTTCTTGAGGGACTTTTATATAAAGCATAATTTATGTACTTATGGAAAAATTTAATTTCATATTTTTGTTTCTCGTATTGATCGCTGAAATTGCAGGTGCGATTGGTGGATTTGGTTCTTCCGTTTTTTTTGTTCCAACAGCCAATATTCACTTCATCTTCGAAACGGTTCTAGGATTAACAGCTGAATTTCATGTCTTCAGTAACATTAGTTAAGATTGCTTTATTTCGAAAGGGATTAGATGAAAAGCTGATTTTATATCTTGGAATACCAGCAGTAATATTAGAAGATTCAGTTTATTATTGATATTGTTTGTGGGAGTAATTACGATTATTAATCGTTTAATCAGTGTTGATAGTGTGTAAACCACAACGCACAAAATTGTTTAACAAAGCCATTGAGCAAATAAATTGATTGTAGTAGATTTCTCCACTTAGCTCGAAATTAAAGGTTTAAGGGCATTCTATTCCTCGACTTCACGCGGAATGACAATGCTGATCGACTTCACTCAGAATGACAATGCTAAAAGTGCAATATGATTTACACACGTGTTGATAGATCAATATTTTACAGAGAAAAAACTTTTAAAATTCCCATTACAAATAATGTAAAATTCAAATAAAGGTTAGGATGAAATTTCTTTAGACTTCTTTATTGGCAACACCTTATTTAATTCCTTTTGAGTGTTGATCAATTTTCGTTGTAGTTCGTGTAAATTTCCTGATAAAGGCAGTCTTTCTGGAGCGTTGTGTGTGTTATTTTGAATCAATTCCCTAATCTGTCTGCCCACTTTCCAATGTTCTCGTGCAGCAATTTGTTGGCTAGCATTTTGAAGTAATTTCAGTCGCTCAATGGTTAATGTCACTCGAAAAATATTTGCCGCTAGTTCTGTATTTGACATATAATCATTCATGTCTTTGTGCTGTTGCACCCCTCTACCATCTTTTATTTCAGACATTGTCCGATTGTACATCCCTACATATCCTTCATTCACAAAGTATTGGAAATCTTTGACATGCGCTTTTCTAGCTGCCTTAGCTAGCTTCTTATTGAGTGCAGATAATTCTTCTCTTGCAACAATTCTAGAAAGATAATCCTGATCATAAAGTAAGTGATTCACTTCATCCAATTCATTAAGAAAGTAAGTTCTGGCATTCCTTACAATTGGTTTGCGAGCATCAGCATGAATCGCTATGAGGAAACATGCAAATTTGCTCAATTTGATATTTGGACCCATTTCGGAATTAGACTTTTTGAAGTTGTCTTCAACATCAAGTCCTAATTGCACACAAGTCTTTTTGGCATTGGTTATTGTATTCGTAAGCGTCTTGAGATTTTTATATCCTAATACCTGAGCATACCAACTACCCCACCAATAATAATGGTCTTTTTCTATAAAGGCAAATGCCTCTAGTCGATGCTTTTTTGATGCCGGCTGATTCATTGTTTTACATTTTGTGAAGTTATAGACTTGACGCATTTCTTGATCAACTTGGTAGCCCAATCATAATGACTACTTGTATTTGAAATAAGATATTCTGCCAATGAAGTAGATCCTGTCCATTTGTATTTCTTCTTTGTGAATAATTCATCATCGTTATGACTAGCTATGATTCTTGACAGTTCATCATGCGATGACTTGAATGCTGCTTTCACATCTTTATAAGTATGATCCTTATATTTTAGATTTATTTCCTGATTCAATAAAGGAAGTGTCCTCCAAGTATATCCCGAAGCAGGCATCTCAGGCTGTTTACCATTCATCCCCTCCTCATACCATGAGATCATCATAAGATGCCAATGATGCAAATGTGCTATCACATCTCTCACGTTTCGATTTAGAGTTCCAGGATTAAATTCAGTATTTATAATTTCATCAGAAAGACTTTCCAAATAAAGTGTTAACTCTTGGAAACGCAGTTCAATTTGTTCTACTAATTGTTGCCTATTCTTTGGCCTTGGCATATTGTATGAAATTTTAATCGATATTTTGTATGCTGTTCTGTATAATGAAGAGCAAAAGACAAATAACTTGAACTTTCCTATGTTACATTGAATAGTTTAAATTCCTCTGTCAACCCTTTAAACAAATCCAATTGTCTATCTACTAATTCTGCAATTCCTTGGTGATAATTATACTTTTGATCGTTGACCAATTCAAAACAACTCCCTCCTATAATATCACTATGTAGTTGACATTTCTGAATTCGGTTTTTTATGCGCTCTATCTCATTCCGATGAATGCTAAACTGGTTTTGGAAATGCTCCTTTCCAATGTTCTTATCTGCATTTCTGACACTTCCAAGAATAGCTTCCATTTCAAAGATCTCATACTTCATATCATTCAATTCACTGTTCCATATTTGATGATCTGCATCTAGCTCTATTACAGTAGAAATATTATTCATATCGATAATTTTAGAGTTTATACTTATGTCAAAGATCAAGTATTTAATATCAAATCAAAATGACTGAGATCATTTACATAAGTGACATTCATCACTAGCAATCAATGTATTATAACTGAATATTGCAGTATCAATAATACTAAAAGTCATGCGAATCTTTATATTTTTTTGTATTGTAATTGTGATGTCTTGTACTCCTCCAGTAGTATTCGATCAGGCGTATCCTTCAGATCAGGAGGATTTAAAATCTATACCTAAACAATATCAAGGAGCATTTATTTGCGAGAGCGATAGTGCTTTGGTCATTATATCAGATTCTAGTATTACCCTTCATAGAGAACACTACTTCAATACTAAAATCAAATATGTAGAGGAACGAGAGGAATGCAAGATAGTAGATGATAAAATGTACGTGTCAGGTCGATTAGAGTGTCTCCCTATTTCTATGGTAAATGATAGTATGGTGAGAGGGACATTCCAAGAAACAGATACACTATTCATAATGGAACAAGGCTCAGTCGCTAGACTTTATAATGGGCATCTTGTCATCAATCAAAAAATCAAACATAGGGAATGGGCAATAAGTCTATTATCTCCAGAAGATGGTGGAGATTTAACTTACAAATCAATAACTGAGAAAACAAAAATAAAAAATGTTGCTAAGGTTACGCACACTACTGACATCAAAGTCAATAAGGGTAAAAAACCAAGGTATAAAGTAAGGCCTACCATGAAAGAATTTGATGAGTTGCTTACTGATGATAAAGTCTTTATTGAGTGTGAGTACCTAGCAAGAGTGAATCTGGAAGGTTTATTTCTAAACTAAAATTATTTAATCATGAAAATGAACATTGGTAAATTAGATAGGCTGATCCGAATCATCATAGGTGGAGCATTATTCTTAGCTTTTTTGAATGGAACATTCACCGGTCCAGTGGCAATAGCAGCACTTGTAGTTTGTGCTATCATGATGCTAACAGCAATCATGGGCACTTGCCCTCTTTACAGTTGGATGGGTTGGAATACATTAGATAAAAAAAATATTAATTAACAAATAAATACACACAAATAATATGAAAAAAAGAGCACAAGTATCAACGATCATGACCTCTAACCCTATCACAGTCAACTTGACTAACAATGTGAAAGATGTAGCAAAAATATTCGAAGAGAAGAACATCCGACATATTCCTGTTGTGTCAGGAAACGAACTTTTGGGAATGATAAGTAAAAATGATATCGAAAGAATTTCATTTGTTACTGGCAACCAAGATTCCCACGTAAACACTCAGGTTTATGATAGTTTGAAAATAGAGCAAATTATGACTAAGCAGCTTGACACGGTGAAGGCCGAAGATGAAATCAGAGATGCTGCGCAATTATTAGCTAGCGGTAAATACCATGCTTTACCAGTAATGGACTCTGGAAGCCTAGAAGGTATAGTTACATCTACTGATGTAATAAATTATCTGTTAGAACAGTATTAGAATTAATCCTAGAAAACTCACCCATGAGCTACACAGAACAATATGATCATATCAAATCGGTATTACGAAAATTAGGAGGTGTCAGTCCAGACATGATTCAACATTTTGGAGCATTGCACAAATCGTCGACTAAGTCAGGAGCACTTCCAAACAAAACCAAGGAATTGATAGCACTCGGTATATCTATCTCAATAAGATGTAATGAGTGCATCACTTATCATCTCAATGACGTAATAAAAGCTGGTGCAACAGATGAGGAAATCATAGAAACCATCAACGTATCTGTTATGATGGGTGGAGGACCTGCCCTTATGTATGCTACTCATGCTTATGAAGCATTACGAGAGTTTAGGGCCCTTAAATAGAAAATATTTTCTGTGTGCAATATTTCAGAGAGGCATGATTTAGATCATGCCTCTTCTTGATTTAGGTCATCGTAGAGATAATGAGTCATAATTACCTTGCATCCATAATTAATGATCTAATTCATGCAAATAATTCTATACATCATCATAGTGAGTCTACTTGTGGCTGGAGGGTTTCTTTTAGCTTTTTTTTGGGCTGTAAATGATGGCCAATACGAAGATGATTTCACACCATCAATGCGAATACTAATTGACGACGATATGTTATCACCAATTGATAAAGATCAACACAATAATAATTTAGTAAGTAAAAACAAATCAAACCAACATGTCTAAAATTGAAAACTTTAGTTACGATAATAAAATCGTAAGAGACTTTGGTATAGCCACTACCATTTGGGGAATAGTAGGTATGCTCGTCGGTCTATGGGCAGCCTTACAACTTGTATGGCCAGAGTTCAACGTGACACAGTATTTCACATTTGGTCGTATACGTCCATTGCATACGAATGCTGTGATTTTTGCCTTCGTAGGTAACGGGATTTTTATGGGAGTCTATTACTCTCTCCAACGATTACTCAAGGCTCGAATGTATAGTGATCTCTTATCCAAAATCCATTTCTGGGGCTGGCAACTAATTATTGTTGCTGCTGCCATCACTTTACCTTTAGGAATCACAAGTTCTGCAGAATACGCTGAGTTAGAATGGCCTATTGATATTGCGATTGCATTGATTTGGATCGTATTTGGTTTAAACATGTTTGGTACTATTCTAAAAAGAAGAGAAAACCACTTGTATGTGGCGATTTGGTTTTACATAGGAACATGGGTGACAGTGACACTCTTACATGTGATCAAAAATCTAGAGATTCCAGTACATATGTGGGATAGTATTCCAGTATTTGCAGGAGTCCAAGATGCACTGATTCAATGGTGGTATGGACATAATGCAGTTGCATTTTTCTTAACCACTCCGTACTTAGGTTTGATGTATTACTTCTTACCTAAAGCCGCAAACCGGCCGGTATATTCCTATAAATTATCTATCGTTCACTTCTGGGCATTGATATTTATATACATATGGGCAGGACCGCATCACTTACTATACACTTCACTCCCCGATTGGGCTCAATCTCTCGGGACAGCTTTTAGCATCATGCTTATCGCTCCATCATGGGGTGGTATGTTGAATGGATTATTAACGCTAAGGGGTGCTTGGGATAGGGTAAGAAAAGATCCAATATTGAAATTCATGGTAGTTGCGGTAACTGCTTATGGTATGGCTACACTTGAAGGTCCACTAATGAGTATCAAGTCTGTCAATGCGATCAGTCACTATACCGATTGGACAGTAGGGCACGTACATATAGGTACACTTGGTTGGAATGGTATGTTGACATTCGGAATACTATACTGGTTATGGCCAAGGTTATACGGAACTAAATTATTCTCTGTCAAGATGGCCAATACGCACTTCTGGTTAGGTACACTTGGTACATTATTCTATACAGTACCACTTTATTGGGCTGGATGGACACAAAGTTTAATGTGGAAGAAATTCACAGCTGATGGATTCTTAGCTTATGGAAATTTCCTAGAGACGGTAACTCAGATATTACCTATGTACATGCTAAGAGCACTAGGAGGTACGATATATGTAGTCGGAGTACTGATCATGGCTTACAACTTATATAAGACAAGTAGAGCTGGATCTCTTATTGAAAATGTAGACTCTTCTGCTCCAGCGAGAGAGAAGTATGTTCCAAAACATAAAGAGCATTGGCATAGATGGATAGAAAGAAGACCTATCCAGATGTTGATTATAAGTGCAATAGTTGTCGTTATTGGAGGATTAGTTGAAATATTCCCAATGTTAGTCATAGACAAAAATGTACCCAAAATTGCAAGTGTCATGCCTTATACTCCGCTAGAATTGGAAGGTAGAGATCTTTATATCAAAGAAGGTTGTATAGGTTGTCACTCACAGATGGTGCGACCGTTCAGATCAGAAACTGAGCGATATGGTGAATTCAGTAAGTCAGGAGAGTTCATTTATGATCGACCATTCTTATGGGGAAGTAAACGAACTGGACCAGATCTTCATCGTGTAGGTGGTAAATACCCTCATAGTTGGCATTATAACCATATGCTAGAACCAGAGAGTTTGTCACCAGGATCTATCATGCCTGCATATCCTTGGTTGTTGGATCAGGATCTAAATACAGATTATACTGCGGCTAAAATCAAAGTACTTAAGATGTTAAATACTCCTTATCCTTCTGGATTTGAAGACAGAGCTGTTGATGATCTAAAAGCACAAGCAAAGCGCATAGCTGATGAAATGAAAGAGCAAGGAGTAGAGCAAGAAGGACTTGAAAACAAAGAAATCGTAGCACTCATTGCTTACTTACAAAGATTAGGTACGGATATAAAGCCGAAGTAAAAAACGGCAAATCATAAAACTGAAAAAACTAGATCATGTACAAATACATATTGGAATCTGCAGGTAATATCAATTGGATGGCATTGTTTGCCTTGATTACCTTCTTTATCGTATTCACAATGTCCATTTATTTGGCATTTGTCAAGGACTCAAAAGAGTTGCAGCATATTGCTGCCCTACCCCTTGAGGAAGACGAAACTATTAGCGAAGCATAACTATCTCCAAATGAAAAACAAATATATATTTCGATCAATTCCGGTCATCACATTGAGTCTATTGCCAGGAGTAATGATGGCAGCTGGTAAACAACCTTCAAATCCAATTGCAAATTGGGTGATGCAAAACATCATTTTTGTAATGGGTGCGATCATAATTATAGGTGTGGCAATCACGCTCTGGAATCTTGCAATGACGCTCATAGAGCACAATCGTAAAGAAGCTTTACGAGCTCAAGGCATCGACCCTGCACCAAGAACTGCCCCTAATGCTCAATCGTGGATATCCAAAATGTACGATAAAGCTTGGAGTCTTGTCCCTATGGATAAAGAATCCGATATCGATCTTGGCCATGACTATGATGGCATTCGAGAATTAGACAATAATTTACCACCATGGTGGCTATATGGGTTCTACCTTTCAATAATAGTAGGGATCGGGTATATCTATGTCTATCACTTTTCTGATCTCGGATACAGTCAACTTGAAGAATATGAAATAGCAATTCAGGAAGGCGAAGATCAAAAAGCAGAATTCGCAGCAAGACAAACTAACGCTATAGATGAGAAAAATCTGGTTGCTCTTACCGATGCAGATGCTTTGGCAGTAGGTCAGAAAATATATGTAGCGAGTTGTGCAGCATGTCATGGTCCTGATGGTCAAGGTACTATCGGCCCAAATCTTACAGATGAATACTGGGTTCATGGTGGACATGTAACAGATATATATGCCTCAATCAAAAATGGTGTGCCAGAGAAAGGTATGATTGCTTGGAAATCTCAACTACAGCCTTCTACAATTGTCAAAGTAGCAAGTTATATTATGAGTCTCAAAGGAACTAACCCACCTAATCCTAAGGCAAAGCAAGGTGAACTTTACGAAGAGCCACTTGCTATAAATTCAGAAGACAAATAGGATAATGAGTGAAATCAATCCAGATATAGAAATTCCAGACGAAGAACGATATCGAGACCAAATCTCAACAGTAGATAGTTTTGGAAAACGCATTTGGATTTATCCTAAGAAACCGAAAGGTAGATTTTATGATTATCGTAAATATGTTTCTTATGTATTATTGATAATCTTGTTTGGTCTTCCTTTTATTGAATGGAATGGCAAACCCTTTGTTCTTCTGAATATCCTAGAGACAGAATTTATCATTTTTGGAGTTTATTTTGCGCCGCAAGATTTTCATCTATTCGTGATAGCGATGCTAATCTTTGTGATAATAATTGCACTTTTTACTGTCGTTTTTGGACGTTTATTTTGCGGCTGGGTGTGTCCTCAGACCATATTTATGGAGATGGCATTTCGGCGTATCGAATACTGGATCGAAGGAGATGCCAATGCTCAGAAAAGACTAGCAAAGTCACCTTGGAATACCACTAAAATATGGAAAAAAACTCTTAAACAAGCTATATTCATAGGTATTTCGGTCATGATAGCTCATACATTTCTATCCTATATTATTGGAATAAAAGAAGTGTGGCAGATTGTAACCGATCCAATTGGAGATCATTTTGGAGGCTTTATTGCTATGGTTATTTTCACTGGCACATTCTATGGAGTATTTTCAGTAATGAGAGAGCAAGTGTGTACTACGATTTGTCCTTACGGTAGATTACAAGGAGTATTATTAGACGAAGATTCATTGGCCGTATCCTATGATTTCGAAAGAGGAGAACCTAGAGGTAAATTGGTAAAACCTAAAAAGAAAAAGAAGCCAAAACAAAGTGATTGTAATAATGGATGTAGTTCCTGTAAGACTGGAAATGAACCATGTCCTACAGACGCTTTAACCACCATGTTTAGTGATATTACCGAAGTACCTCCACCTAAAGGAGACTGTATCGAATGTAGCCTCTGTGTGCAAGTCTGTCCTACGGGAATAGATATCCGAAACGGTGTACAGTTAGAATGTGTCAATTGTACCGCCTGCATGGATGCATGTGATGAGGTAATGGTTAAGATCGGAAAACCGGAGGGACTCATCAGAATAGATAGCTATAATGGGATAGTTAAGAAAAAGACATCTATTTGGAATACAAGAGTGGCAGCCTATTCGCTTGTGCTTGTAGCACTGATGGGATTAGAGTCATTTTTATTTATCTCCAGATCTGAGGTAGAAACCTTACTTTTAAGGACACCTGGAATGCTATATCAAAAAACAGATGATGGCTACATCAGTAACTTGTACAACTATCAACTGATAAATAAATCAGATAAAGAGGTAGAAGTGACATTTGGAGTTGAAGGTATGGAGTATATCATATTTGAACCTGTCGGGGCACCACCTACTACTGTGGAGAATAAAGTAACTGAAGGCGCATTGTTTATCAAGATACCAAAAGATAAAATAACACAAAGAAGCACCAAACTAAAAGTCAACGTATATGGTGATGGCGAAATTATAGATGAGGCTACCACTACATTTTTAGGACCAACTAAATAAAATAGATATGTTTAGCAATTTTCACTGGGGACACGGGATTACAATTTTCTACATCATATTTGTAGGAATAGTGGTAACTGCATTAATAGCAAGTTTTAGTGTTGACCATTCATTGGTTGTTGATGATTATTATGCTACAGATCTAGCATATCAATCACGCTTTGACAAGGTAAAAAACTCTAAGCAATCACCAATGCTTCATATTTCAAAAGATGTAAGCGCACATGAAACCACTATTCAACTAAAGACAGACAAGGCAGTAAAAGGAAGCGCACAATGGTATAGACCATCTGATCAATCCGCTGACTTCGTCGTGGAGCTTAAAGGCAAAGAAACAACAGTCTCAACTGAAAAGCTCCTCAAAGGAAAATGGATACTCAAAGTGGAATGGACTATAGATGGTAAGACATCTTATGCTGAAGAACAAATATTCGTAGACTGATGTGGTACGTGGCATTCACACTTGGTTTATTTGGCAGTTTACACTGTGTAGGTATGTGCGGTCCACTCGCTATTGCATTCTCCAATAAAGATGAAAATAGCAAGCCTCAGAATGTCGCATCTGCCCTATCCTATAATCTTGGACGAACGGTTACCTATTCCCTGCTGGGGTTGTTCTTTGGAACATTAGGAAGCATCTTACTTATAGCTGATTTACAGAAAGCCATATCTATCATTCTGGGTATTCTTTTGATCATTTCATTCTTGTTTACTATAGACATAGATCATACGATAAGTAATCATCGTTTTCTTCGCTCTTTCTACAGCCGCATTAGGAGTCTCTTATCCAACATGATGCAAAAATCTCAAGATTTTCATCCATTCCATCTCGGTATGGCCAATGGACTTTTGCCTTGTGGGTTGGTTTATCTAGCATTGGCTGGATCATTGGCAACCGGAAATATGATAGGAGGAATGGGATTCATGTTTTCATTTGGAATAGGTACTTTACCAATGCTATTTGCCTTGACCACGGGTATTGGTTTCTTTCCGCTTTCAGCAAGGACTAGATTTCGAAAGATATTACCTTATGTGACCTTAGTTTTTGGTTGCTTTCTTATTTATCGAGGAGTGATGGTGGACATGCCTGTCGAATTGAATTTTTGGGAGGCACTGAAGAATCCAATTTTGTGTCATTGAGTTAAATTGCAACCTATGGTGTAGACCTTTGAATCTAAGTGCGACAAAATGTAGATAAACGATGAAATTAAAAGCACAGAAATACTTTAATTCTTTGGAAAATTTATCAAAATAAACGGACTCCTATTTTATGAAATGAAAGCTTGATTTTTTTTGCTTCTTGATACATTTTATAAAGCTAACGATACCCACATAGTAGTCGATTGGTTCTTTTTTGCCCCTTGATTAGAATCAGGTGAGAGTATGATCTGTATCATCTAATTCGAAGGTCACCAATACTATTTTTGGCACATGAAAACAATCATAACACGAATAGCAAAGATGAAAAATTTATTATCACTTTCATTTGTAGCTCTAATCTTTTTATCATTTGTCACTTACCAAAATTTCAATTCAGATTATGAGGTAGATAGTGATTTTTCGATGAAGATAATCGGGAGTTCCAATGTCCACGATTGGGAATCCACTATTAATTCTTTAACGGGTTATGCCTCGGTAACCCTCGGTGAATCTGGGGACATTCAAATTAGTGATTGCACGGTGAGCATTCCCGTAAATTCTATTAAAAGCAGCAAAGGCAAACAAATGGATAAAAAGACCATGAAAGCCTTGAAAGAAAAGGAATTCCCAACCATAGATTTCACGTTGTTGAGCTTCGGGAATGTAGTCAAAACGGATAATAAATTCACCGCTGATGCCAAAGGCAATTTAAGTATAGCTGGTGCAACAAAGGAAATTGACATGATTATCAATGGGAATCAGCTTGAGAATGGAAGGATTGAAATCCAATGTTCGAAAGATATGAAAATGACGGATTTTGAGATCAAACCTCCAACTGCCCTTTTAGGAACCATGCGAACGCATGATGAAATAACCATTGAATTTCGAGTGGTTTTGAAAAATCCCTAATCCTAATATCACCCTATTCCAAAAAAAACATAGATACTAGTTGCCAATAGCAATTACCTAATATCTATAAAAACATATACATACCTTAATCAACACTTAATTATTAACTTATGAAAAACTCAATTGTAGTATTAAAATTATTTGTAGCTATTTTCGCGACGGCACTTGCCACAAATCTATTTTCACAAAGAGCACAAATAGATAATTTTAGAACCTATGACAAAGATGGGCTGAATGTTTTTGAAGCTCCAAAAGATATGGAAACGTCATTCGATGGGATCAGACTACGTATAGGTGGAGCGTTCACGCAGCAGTTTCAAGGCCTGAGTCATGAGAATACTGCATTTTCAGATTCAACCGGAGTACTTAACCCACTTTATCCTCTAGGAAAAGGTTTTAATTTGGCGACAGCTAATTTGAACATTGATGTCCAATTGGAAGATGGGATTACCTTGAATATGATTACTTATTTATCCTCACGTCACCACTCAGAAGCATGGGTAAAAGGAGGATTTATTCAATTTGACAAATTGCCCTTTATTAAAAATGAGACCATTACGAATCTTATGAAAAAGGTCACCATTAAGATCGGACACATGGAGGTAAATTACGGTGATGCACGCTTCAGAAGAACCGATAATGGAAATGCAATTTACAATCCCTGTCTCTTATACACATCTCCGAGCCCACGAGACAGGCAGAAATCTC
>OJIO01000663.1_pt1 | contig 20083 bp, 19 predicted proteins | sample 1595621 | NCBI WGS metagenome assembly OJIO01 (sample SAMN05416776, study PRJEB24817) | seawater metagenome | isolation source: Sea water | place: Canada:Atlantic | collected 2013-07
CGAGATTTCTGCCTGTCTCGTGGGCTCGGAGATGTGTATAAGAGACAGAGATGAAAGAGCACTACCAATAATGAAAATTAATAAAAATGTTGATTCTATTTTTGATTTTAAGTTCGAGGACTTTGAATTAAGTAATTATGATCCACATCCACATATTAAAGCTAAGGTTTCTGTATAAATATTTTTTTTATAAAACAGCTACATTTTGTTTATTTAGAAAGCATCTAAATAAGTGAAATACGTGTGGTTTTGTAGCTAAAAAATAATGTTAAACACTACTTTTGCGAAGTATTTAGAGTGAGCTTTTACAATCCTCTGACTATCAAAGATAAATAAGTATTGAAAAGAATTATATAATGATATATAAGCATCTAAACATTAATAAATTGCTAACTCTCTTGTTAGTAATGTTTTCTTTTAGCCTTCATGCCGAGGTTAGCCCTGAAGCTGGTAAGACTGTATTCAAGAATTACTGTGCATCATGTCACAATAAGAATATGGTTTCCGATATGACTGGACCTGCTCTTGCAGGACTAAGTGAAAGGTGGGACTCAGAAGAAGATCTTTATGCTTGGATAAGAAATTCACAAGCAATGATTTTCGAAATAGGTCATCCTAGGGCCTTAGAGTTATGGAATCAGTACAAGCCAAGTGTGATGACGCCATTTCCTAATCTAACGGATGATGAGATAGCTTCGACACTATTATATATAAATGGTGTAGCTGAAGGCACTTTTGGTGCGAAATTAGTGGATGTTACTAATGGGGGAGGTTCACCGACGGAAGAAAGTTCAAATGGATGGCTTTATGCGCTTCTGTTAGGAATCCTTGGATTGTTAGCTGTATTGCTTGCAAAAATCATCAATAACTTAGATGTATTAGCAGCAGCAAAAGAAGGGAAAGATATTCAACAACGGACTGTGATGCAGTCTCTTACTTCTAAAGGAGTAGTTGGGTTCTTAATATTTGGTTTAGTTGTTCTTGCTGGTTACACAACAGTTACTAATGCAACTAACTTGGGTAGACAACAGGGGTATCAACCAGATCAGCCAATCAAATTTAGTCATGAAACGCATGCTGGAATCAATAAAATAGATTGTCAATATTGCCATGATGGTGCTAGAAGATCTAAACATTCAGTTATACCTGCTGCGAATACTTGTATGAATTGTCACAAGGCAATCAAAGTAGGATCGGAATATGGAACAGCGGAATTAACTAAAATTTATGCTTCTATAGGATTTAATCCATCTACTGATAAGTACATGAAAAATTATGAAGACATATCAACAGAAGAATATAAAGAGATTTTCTCGAAGTGGATTGAAGACCAGTACTTAGTAGAAACTGGTTTAGCAGAAATAGATGGAGAAGGTAAGAATATTGTAAGATTACAATGGGACGAGATTGTTTCTTCTCTTACCAATGAGCAAAAGAAAAAAGTACAAGGTCCAATAGAATGGACAAGAGTTCATAACCTACCTGATCATGTTTACTTTAATCATGCTCAACACGTAACTGTTGGTGGTGTAGCGTGTGAAGATTGCCATGGTGCAGTTGATAAAATGGAAGTGGTACAACAACATTCACCTTTATCAATGGGATGGTGTATCAATTGTCACAGAAAGACAGAAGTGAAATTCAAAGAGAATGAATACTATGAATCTTATTCTCAGTACCACGAAGACCTAAAGTCTGGTGCTAAAGATAAGATTACAGTTGCCGATATCGGCGGTCTCGAATGTCAAAAATGTCACTATTAATAAATAGTGCAAATAAATAAGAAACTATAAAATCTGATTAAATCAGAAATAGATATACATAGTCAAACAGCTTTAAATGAAAGATAATACATCGAATATTTGGATAGGAGGAATGGATCTAACAAACGATCCTGAATTCATTGAAATATCTCAAAAAGAGTTTGCTGAACCTACTAATCTTGTAGAAGATCTTGGTAATGAAGAAGTTGCTGCTTCAATGGGTGGTAACAGAAGAGATTTTTTGAAATTCTTAGGATTTGGTTTAGGTGCTGCAACTGTAGCTGCAGGATGTGATATTCCAGTAAAAAGAGCAATCCCATATGTTGTGAAACCTGATTCTATTGTTCCAGGTGTAGCTTCATATTATTCTTCAACATATGTATCTGGTGGAGAATCTCTTCCTATACTTGTTAAGACGAGAGAGGGTAGACCTATAAAAATTGAAGGCAATGTTTCTTCTAATATCACAAATGGTGGTACTTCAGCAAGAGCACAAGCTTCAGTATTGAGTCTTTATGATACATCAAGATTCACAACACCAAAGATAAAATCATCAGGTGGATGGGCAGCAAGTAATTGGGCAGATATAGATAAAGCCGTATCTGCTGCTTTAGCATTAGCAAAAGGAGTAAGAGTTGTAACTAACACTGTTCTAAGTCCAACGGCAAAAGCTGCAATGTCAGAATTTACGGACAAATTTGGTGGGTCGGTTGTAACATATGATCCAGTATCTAGTGCCGCGATTCTAGATGCAAATGAGCAATCATTTGGTGACAGAGTTATTCCAAACTATAGTTTTGATAAGGCTGATGTAATCGTTTCTTTTGGAGCTGATTTCTTAGGAACTTGGATCTCCCCAGTAGAGTATGCTGCTCAATGGGCGAAAGGAAGAAAAATAAAGGATATTAAGAACCCTACAATGTCTAGACACATTCAAGTTGAGTCTGGAATGTCATTAACAGGATCTAATGCTGATAATAGAATCATGGTAAGGCCATCAGAGATGGGAGCTGCGATTGCTTATCTAGCGAATAAAATAGTAGGTGGTGTTTCTGCACCAGCTCTAAATGCAGATGCTAAAACGGCACTTGACAAAATTGCTACTGAGCTAAGTGCTGCAAGAGGAAAATCTCTAGTAGTAAGTGGATCAAACAATGTTTCTGAGCAGATCTTAGTAAATGCGATTAATAATACTTTAGGCAACTTAGGAACTACAGTTAATTTTACTCATGCCTCTTTGCAAAGACAAGGAAGTGAAAAAGAATTGACTCAATTAGTTTCAGATATCAATTCTGGTAATGTAGATGTTGTAATTTTTAACCAGTGTAATCCTGTATATGATTTTGCAGGAGCTGAGAAATTAAAAACTGCACTAGCTAACGTTAAAACAAAAGTATCTTTCGCAGTATCAAATGATGAGACGACTGATATGTGTGATATTATTGCTCCTACAAACCACTCTTTAGAGAGTTGGGGAGATGTGGAAGCTAAAAGAGGTCAATTCAGTATTATTCAACCTACGATCAGTAACCTTTTTGATACAAGACAATATGAGCAATCATTATTGACTTGGGCTGGATCGGAAAATTTGGATACTAAAGCAGATCAACCCTATTTTGATTACGTAAAAGCGAACTGGAAAAAAACAGCATTTGCAAGTCAATCAAAATTCTCATCATTCCAGTCATTCTGGGATAGTGTACTTCAAGATGGTGTTTATGAAGGAAGTGGATCAGGGTCTACACCTTCTTTCTCAGGAAACGTATCTTCTGCAGCATCCGGAATTAGCAAGCCTTCTAGTTCGGAAGTAGAAATTGCTTTCTATGAGTCAGTAACTCAAGGAAATGGACAATTTGCTAATAATCCATGGTTACTAGAAATGCCAGATCCAATAACTAGAACTTCATGGGGAAATTACCTTGCGGTACCAGTAAACTTTGACGGTGTACGAACATTTGTAGGTTACAACGACCTTGTAGATGGAGATCTTGTGGATGTTACTATAGGAGCTAAGACAGTCAGAGTACCTGTTGTTCAACAATTCGGTCAAATGCCGGGGACAGTATCACTAGCATTAGGATTCGGTAGAGAATTTGGACTAAAGGGAGATTCAGTTGGTGTAAATGTAAATGATGTATTGACTGTTGGAAGTGATGGGAATACAAACTATTACAACACAAATGCGGCTATTACCAATAAAGTAGGAGAAGAAGAATCTTTCTCATGTGTTCAGTATCACCATACTATGGGTGTGAAAGCTGAAGAAAAAGGAACAGGGGATATAATCAATGCTGATGAAGCGGCTACTGTATTCTTCGATTATTTTACTGGTGTAAAAGGATTCCAGGGATCATTGACAGAGAGGTCAATTATATATAATTCTACAATTAAAGATCTTAAAGAAAATGTTGAAGTGCTAGTAGGTAAGAGAGCTCATGCTCAACACCTTAATGCTCAACAAATCTATAACGGATTCGATGATAGTTATGAGATGGGTCATCACTGGGGAATGAATGTTGACCTTAACTCTTGTACCGGATGTGGAGCATGTACAATTGCTTGTATGTCTGAGAATAATGTACCAGTTGTAGGTAAGAGAGAGGTATCAAGACACCATGAAATGACATGGTTGAGAATTGACAGATATTACTATGGAGACGCTAAGAATCCAAATGTAGTATACCAACCAATGATGTGTCAGCACTGCGATAATGCACCATGTGAGAATGTTTGTCCAGTAAATGCAACAAACCACTCGACAGAAGGTCTTAATCAAATGACATATAACAGATGTATCGGTACAAGATATTGTGCGAACAACTGTCCTTATAAAGTTAGAAGATTTAACTGGTTAGATTACACTACTGCGGATTTATTCCCAGCTAATCAACCTTCACTTGCAGGAGAAGAAGTACCATATGGTGCAGATAACTTGACAAGAATGGTTCTGAATCCTGATGTTACAGTAAGAGCAAGAGGAGTGATTGAAAAATGTAGTTTCTGTGTTCAGAGATTACAGTCAGGTAAATTAACTGCAAAGATAGAAGGAAGAAGATTAAGAGACAATGATGTGAGTTCAGCGTGTATGACAGCATGTCCTACTGGTGCGATCACATTTGGTGACTTGAATAATAAGAAAGGAGAATTAGTTAAGAAAAATACTTCACCATTATCATACTTGGTATTAGAAGAAGTAAACGTAAGACCTTCTGTTACTTACACTATGAAAGTGAATAACAGAGATACGTCATTTGACGCTTAATTAATTAGGAAATATTTTAAAGAAACACATAACACTAATATATGAGTGCTGTTGTAAGTCCAATTAGAGAACCTTTAATAACGGGGGCAAAAACCTATCATCAGATTACGGAAGATTTAATCTCCCCAACTGAGAGAACTCCTCCAAAGGCATGGGTGATTGGTTTAATACTTTCTATCATTACTTTTTCGTTCGGTGCATTTTGCATCCTTTGGACGATCTGGCATGGTATCGGAACATGGGATCTAAATAGAACTGTCGGTTGGGGATGGGATATTACAAACTTTGTTTGGTGGATCGGTATCGGTCATGCAGGTACATTGATTTCTGCAATTCTCTTACTTTTTAGACAAAAATGGAGAACAGGAGTAAACAGAGCTGCCGAAGCAATGACAATTTTTGCTGTAATGTGTGCAGGATTATTTCCTGTAATTCACATGGGTAGAGTTTGGTTGGCGATATTTATATTTCCGTATCCAAATACAAGAGGGCCTTTGTGGCCTAACTTCAACTCACCATTATTATGGGATGTATTTGCGATATCAACATATTTCACAGTATCCTTATTATTTTGGTATACTGGACTCGTACCTGATTTCGCAACGATAAGAGATAGAGCATCAGGTTTTAGAAAAAAGATATACAATTTCCTTTCATTTGGTTGGACGGGATCTGCGAAACATTGGCAAAGATGGGAATCATTATCATTGATTCTTGCAGGTATTGCAACACCACTTGTACTTTCAGTTCACACGATCGTATCATTTGATTTCGCCACTTCTGTAATTCCAGGTTGGCATACAACCATCTTCCCCCCGTATTTTGTAGCGGGAGCGATTTTCTCTGGTTTTGCGATGGTATTAACACTGATGTTAGTAACAAGAAAGTTATTGAAACTAGAGGACTACATAACAATAGAACACATAGAATCTATGAACAAGGTCATCCTTGCTACTGGTTCGATCGTAGGAGTCGCTTACTTGACAGAATTATTTATTTCATGGTATTCTGGATATGTATATGAACAATTTGCTTTTTTTAACAGAGCACTTGGACCATATTGGTGGGCATATTTCGGTATGATGTTTTGTAATGTACTTTCTCCACAATTTTTCTGGAGTAAAAAATTAAGAAGAAATGTAATGTTCACATTCTTCATGTCGATTTTTATCAATATCGGTATGTGGTTTGAGAGATTCGTAATTATCGCTACAACACTGGCGAGAGATTATTTGCCATCATCTTGGTCATTGTATAGTCCAACATGGGTGGAGATTGGAATATTTGTCGGTACACTTGGTTTATTCTTTGTTTTATACTTAGCATTTACGAGAGTAGCACCGGTTGTTGCAGTAGCTGAGATCAAGAGTATCTTGAAGACAGGTGGTGATCAATATGTGGGTCCTAAGAATGCACATAAAATGAATCACGATCACGAAGATGCACATGCTCACGAAGCACATTAAGAAGGAACATAATTTATAGAGATTAATAATAGAAGCTATGGCTCATAAAAATATGCATGTTGTTTACGGACTTTATGATGATGAAGTAATCATGATGGATGCTGTAAAACAAGCAAACAAAGAACATTTGGATATAATGGATGTTTATTCTCCATTTCCAGTGCATGGTTTAGATCCACTGCTAGGACTTGAGGAATCAAGATTGCACATTGCGGGATTTATTTTTGGTGCAATGGGAACATTAACTGCATTCTTAGGAATGACATGGATCTTTACTAAGGATTGGCCTATCATTTTTGGTGGTAAGCCGTATTGGTCAGTACCAGCATTCATCCCGATTACTTTTGAGTTGACTGTATTATTTGCTGCGATTGGAATGGTAGTTACTTTCTACACAATTTGTGGACTAGGACCAGGAGTTACTAATCCATATTTAGATGATAGAATTACTGATGATAAATTTTGTATAGCCTTTGATAAGTCTAATGTAGATGTTTCTGCAGTAGAATCATTTTTTGCTTCAACTGGAGCATCTGAGGTGAATCAAAAAACTATATAAACGAAAGACATATTAATAAGATGAATATTAAAAAATATATCTTCCTAGGAGTTGTGGCAGTTTTGCTTTCGCTTCAATCTTGTCAACAAGCTGGTGTGAATAACACTGGATCTGAGTATATGCCTGATATGGGACACTCAGTAGCTTATGAGGCAAATTATTATAACTACTATTATCATAATACTTGGGGTTCTGAAGATGAGTATTACGAGTTTGCTAAGCCAAAGTTACCAGTGAATGGTACTGTGCCTAGAAGAGGCAATGGTAATGGGTATACTCTTCCAACTCAAGGAAGTGTACCATATTATTATGCTGATACGGAGGAAGAAAGAACAAGAGCGATGTCAGAGGTTATTGACAATCCTCTGCCTATAACCGAAGCGGGTTTAGCTGAAGGAAAAGAACTTTATAATGTTTTCTGTGCAACTTGTCATGGAGAAAAAGCGGATGGGAATGGATATCTAGTTAGAGACGGAGGTGTTTATCCTGCTCAACCAGCAAACTTCTTATTAGAAGAGCATACAAAAGCTTCTAATGGTAGATATTATCATTCAATTATGCATGGTAAGAATGTAATGGGCGGATATTCTGATAAAATCTCTTATGAAGAAAGATGGAATGTAATTCATTATATCAGATCATTGCAAGCGAAAGAATTGAAGTTGACTTATTCTCAATTAGAAAACACATTAAATACAGTGGATAGGCCAGCTGGTGCTAATTATATAGCGGCTGCAGTGGAATCACATAGTGTAGAAATGGAGCATGAGGATAATCATGAACACATGGATGGTGATCTTCATGAAGGACACGATGTAGATCCTGAAGGTCATGAAGAGGATCATGAGAACGGAGATGAAGGACACCATTAATCGAACGAAAAGAAAAGAACAATAATGAATCAGTTTGTTTTTAAAAGTACTGCAAAAACGTTTTTAATATCATTTATGATACTAGGAATCCTATGTATGGGATTGACTTGGTTGTCTGATGATGCGTTACATACAAGATTTTGGACTAATTTACTGCATAACAGTGTATTCTTTACTGGAATATCATTGATGGCTACATTTTTTATAGCTGTTTGTATAACGTCCTATGCTGGCTGGCATACACAATTTAAAAGAGTTTGGGAGGCTTTTGGCTCTTTCATTTACGTAGGACTCGGATTGATGTTATTTATAGGAATAGCTACTTATTTTCACATGAATCATCTATATCATTGGACAGATGAAGCTGATGTTGCAACTGATGCAGTATTAAGTGGAAAAGCGGGTTTCCTAAACAAGAACTGGTATTTGTTTGGTACTATAATCATAGGAGGAACATGGGCGTTTTTCTACAATAGATTAAGAGCTTTATCAAAAGCTGAGGATGAAGATGGTGCTGGTGTTAATTTCTCTATGCACAGAAAGATGAGAGTTTACGCAGCTATATTTTTACCTATAGTAGGATTTACTTCTGCAGCAATGATATGGTTGTGGATTATGAGTCTAGATGCACATTGGTATTCAACTATGTTTGCTTGGTATTCAGCAGCTAGTTGGTTTGTAACTATGATTGCATTGACTATTCTAATTCTTTTATATCTAAAAGGAAATGGATATTATGATAATGTGTCACAAGAGCATATTCACGATATTGGGAAATTTTTATTTGCATTCAGTATATTTTGGACGTACCTATGGTTCTCACAGTTTATGTTGATTTGGTATGCGAATATTGGTGAAGAAACAATATACTTTAGAGAGAGATATGATAAGTACCCTGTATTATTTTTTGGTAACTTAATAATCAACTTCTTGATACCATTTTTTGTACTTCTTAGAAATGATACTAAGAGAAAATTTGGTTCAGTTGGATTCGTCGCGGGTGTCGTAGTTATAGGTCACTGGTTAGATTTTTTCTTGATGATTAAGCCAGGTGCATTGCATACGGCACATACTGCATTAGGTAATGGAGACCACGGACATACAGAAGGTGCACATGAAGCTGCTCACGGAGTCGCTGATGCAGCTGCACATGGAGCTTCTGAATTTGTTTCTGGATTTACACTGCCTGGATTCTTAGAATTAGGTACTTTCTTAGGATTTCTAGCACTGTTTATATTTGTAACATTCAACTCATTAAGTAAAGCATCATTGGTTCCTAAAAATGATCCGTACTTAGGGGAGAGTTTACATCACCATGTATAAGAATTGAATAGAAAAAAATATTAATAAAAAAATAAATAGTCAAAATGACTGGATTAATAGCGTTTTTAATAATTGGGTTACTAGCGGTGATCGTGGTGCAAATCGGAAAGGTTTCTGATTTAGCTGCAAAGATTAGAGGAGAAGAAGAAGTAGCACAACAATCTAATGATAGAACTGCCTTTTGGTGTGTTGCATTTATGGTTGTCTTCTTGATTCTAGGTACTGGATCTATGTATTACTACAAAGATGTAATGTTAGGGTATGGACCCCATGTATCAGCTTCAGAACATGGAGGTTTAATTGATGGATTATTCCACTCTACACTTATTGTTACATACATTGTATTCTTTATTACACATGTATTATTGTTTTGGTATGCATATAAATATAGAAGTAGAGAAGGTAACAAAGCACAGTTCATCTCACACAACAATACTATAGAAATTATTTGGACAGTTATTCCAGCAATTGTTCTTACTTTCTTAGTTGTTAAGGGATTAGTTGCTTGGAACAATATCATGCCAGATTTGGGTCCTGATGATGAATATTTAGAAATTGAAGCTACAGGTTACCAATTTGGGTGGGACATTAGACATCCTGGAAATGACGGTAAACTGGGAACAAAAGATTATAGGTTAATTAGACCGGGTGTTAATTCACTAGGTATTGATTGGACTGATGATAAATCTATGGATGATATTCTTCTTCAAGATGTGATTTACCTACCAGTTGATACAACAGTAAGAGTAAGAATTACATCAAAAGATGTATTGCATAATTTTTACCTTCCTCATTTTAGAGTAAAAATGGATGCAATACCAGGTCTTCCTACGTATTTTATATTCAGACCTACAACGACAACAGAGGAATATAGACAAGAACTAAGAAAGTATCCTGAATGGAATGAGCCTTATGATGTAACAGATCCAGAAAGTGAGCCTAGATGGAAAGTGTTTGAATATGAGTTGGCTTGTGCAGAATTATGTGGTACTGGTCATTATAGTATGAGAAGAATATTGAAAATTGTATCTCAAGAAGAATATAATGATTGGCTATTGGGACTAGAGTCTACATATATGACTACTGTCAGAGGGACGGATAATGATCCTAGAAAAGGTCAATTATTAGATATCGAGATAAAAGATAGAGCTATAGAGTTAAAATCTGATTTTCAAAATGCTCTATCTAGTGAAAATGCAATAGACAAAACAATTTTGTTGAAGCACGTGTTTTATGATACTGGATCAGAGGCATTATCAGATTTATCTAAGCACGAATTAGATAATCTTACGAATATCATGAAGGCTAATCCTACTGTAAAAGTAGAACTTGCTGGACATACTGATAGCCAAGGAGAAGATACATCTAACCTTGCACTTTCACAAAGTAGAGCAGAGAGTGTTATGAATTACCTTCTTAACAAAGGACTAGCTGCAAACAGATTGACTTATACTGGACATGGAGAGACATTGCCAATTGGAGACAACGGTACTGATGCGGGAAAAGAACAAAATAGAAGAACAGAGTTGAGAATTGTTTCACAATAGTTTTTAAAAATTAATTTAGGATGGCAAATATTGCAACAACATACAATGATGACTTACTCATACAAGAGCATGGTTTAAATGATCATTTTCACGATCATCATCATGGAGATAAATACCAATCTGGATTTATCAGCCACTATATATTCTCAATGGATCATAAGATCATTGCGAGACAGTTTTTAATTACAGGTATTATTTGGGCTATTATTGGTGCGGCTATGTCAGTTGTATTTAGACTTCAACTTGGTTTTCCAGAAGAAAGTCTTGCTTGGCTTAAACCTGTCTTAGGAAAATGGATAGTTATTGACCCTACAGGAATGGGAACATTGGCTCCAGAATTCTATTATGCATTGGTTACGATGCATGGTACTATATTAGTATTCTTTGTATTGACTGCTGGACTGAGTGGAACATTCAGTAATCTGTTAATTCCACTTCAATTAGGAGCAAGAGATATGGCATCGCCATTCTTGAATATGTTATCTTATTGGTTCTTCTTTATGGCTGGTATCGTAATGTTTTATTCATTGTTTTTAAGCACAGGTCCTTTCTCTGGAGGATGGACAGCTTATCCACCATTGAGTGCATTACCGCAAGCATCGACAGGATCAGGAACAGGGATGACTCTCTGGTTAGTAAGTTTGACATTATTCGTTGTGTCTGTGTTACTAGGAGGTATTAACTATATAACTACTGTACTTAATTTAAGAACAAAAGGAATGAGTCTTTGGAGAATGCCATTAACAATATGGGCATTTTTCATAACTGCAATTATTGGAGTATTATCTTTTCCTGTATTAGCATCTGGTTTTTTCATGTTGATGATGGATAGAGGTTTGGGAACATCCTTCTTCTTAAGTGAGATATTTATAGAAGGACAAGCTCTTGATAGAGTAGGTGGTTCCCCTGTATTGTACCAACATTTATTTTGGTTCCTAGGTCACCCCGAGGTTTATATTATCATACTTCCAGCGATGGGACTTGTTTCAGAAGTACTCGCCGTACATTCTAGAAAACCAGTATTTGGATATAGAGCGATGGTATATTCAATGTTAGCAATAGGATTCCTATCATTTATTGTATGGGCTCACCATATGTTTATGTCAGGTGTAAACCCATTTATCTCAAACTTCTTTGTTGTATTCACATTGATTATTGCGGTACCATCTGCAGTCAAAGTATTCAATTGGATCACAACTTTATATGGTGGGAATATTAGATTAAACACACCAATGTTATTTTCAATAGGATTCGTATCTATGTTCATCTCTGGTGGATTGACGGGAGTATTCTTAGGTAACTCAACAATTGATATACAAATGCACGATACATACTTTGTAGTAGCTCACTTCCACATTGTGATGGGTGTAGCTGCATTCTTTGGTATGTTTGCTGGTATTTATCATTGGTATCCTAAGATGTATAGCCGATTTATGAATGAGACACTAGGAAAGATTCACTTCTGGGGTACAATCATTGGTGCTTATGCAATATTCTGGCCTATGCACTTCATTGGTATGGCTGGAGTGCCAAGGAGATATTATAGTTTTGATACATTCGATGCTTTCAAGCATTTCTCAGGAATGAATCAATTTATCACTATTGCAGCGATATTAGTATTCTTTGTGCAGTTGATTTTTGTTATAAACTTCTTCTATAGCATATGGAAAGGAAAGAAAATGACAACTAAGAACCCTTGGGGTGCAACAACTTTAGAGTGGACTACGCCTATAGAGCCAATTCATGGTAATTGGCCTGGTAATCTTCCTGCCGTACACAGATGGGCATATGATTACAATAAAGATGAAAGAGAGTTTATACCACAGATCGTTCCTTTAGAGGAAGGAGAAGTAGGTGATCATTAATAGTTACTTATAATATATCATTCTACAAGATTGAAAAACACAAAAACATATCAGATAGATAACAACTCTGCTAAGAAGTACTCTAAGCTAGGTGATTATATTATGTTGGTGAAGTTGAGACTATCCTTATTAGTAGTTTTTACTTCTATAATGTCGTATTTGATAGTAGCTGGAAGCAGCGCTAGTTTAGTTGCAATATTTTTTCTTGGCGTTGGTGGTTTTTTAGTTACGGCTGCGGCCAATGCTTTGAATCAAGTTCTTGAAAAAGATTATGATAAAAACATGACTCGAACAGCTGATCGACCTATCACTACTGGAAGGATGAAGTCATCAGAAGCAGTAATGTTTGCTGGTTTGTCTTGTTTAGTTGGTGTTTCAATGTTAGCTCTTTTCAACCCATTGACTTCGTTGTTAGGAATGCTGTCTTTGATCTGCTACTCATTTGTATATACCCCAATGAAGAGATATTCTACATCAGCGGTAGCGATAGGTGCAATACCCGGAGCTTTGCCAGCATTAATAGGATGTACTGCTTTTGAAGGAACGATAACCGTTTTTGGCATAGGCATTTTTGCACTGCAGTTTTTATGGCAATTCCCACACTTTTGGGCAATAGGATATTTGTCTTATGATGATTATAAAAATGCTGGATACAAATTACTTCCTGAAGATGAAGGGGGAAAAGTCGATAGAAATCTTGGATTACATTCTACAATGTATGCGCTGTTAATGATTCCGGTTATTGGAACGATGTTTTATTTTGGATCAGTAAGTATTTTAGCTTCGGTATTAGTGCTTATTACGTCTTTAGTTTATATCGGTTTCAGTTTGAATTTTCACAAGAAATTTGATAGAGATTCAGGATTAAAATTGATGTTTTATTCATTTGTTTATCTGCCTTTAATATTGGCAGCTTATTTAATTTTCTAAAATTAAGGAATAATGGATACTATAATAATAGAAGAAAATAAACGAAAAGGAATAAACCCACAAAAGTTCGCTTTATGGATTGGGATGGCTAGTATCATAATGATGTTTACGGGTTGGACAAGTGCTTATATAGTGAAAAATGCAGCTGGTAATTGGTTAGAGTTTGGATTGCCAAATATGTTTTATGCAAGTACAGTGACCATAATATTAAGTAGTTTTGTTTTGCATTTATCTTATATTGGTTATAAAAAGCAACGCGAATTAATGTACAAAGGATTGCTTGTTTTGGCTTTTGTATTAGGTGTAACATTTATTGTTATGCAGTATCAAGGCTGGATGCAATTATTTGGAATGGGAGTTGATTTCAAAGCAAATGTTGCTGGATCATTTACCTATTTGATAACAGCAGCACATGCAGTGCATGTATTAGGAGGAATAGCCGCTTTAATAGTTGCTATGATTCATGCATTTTCATTGAAGTTTAGATATACAGAAAAAAGAAAAAATAGATTTGAATTAGTATTACAATATTGGCACTTTGTAGATATCCTCTGGATATACTTATTGTTGTTTATGTTGAATACTAAATAAGGAAGCTAATAACTTTCAATAATAAAATAACTAATTAAAGTAACGATTTAATGGCTACAGTAGAAACAGCGGCACATAACGATACACACAATCAGAGTGAAGATAGTTGGTCAGGAGGGGCACAACCTTTCAAAGCAAGCTATGGAAAATTGATGATGTGGTACTTTTTAGTATCTGATGCATTTACATTTGCAGGATTTTTAATATCATATGGTGCATTGAGATTCAGTATGGCAACTTGGCCAGTTCCTGATTTTGTTTTTAGTACTACTCCTTTTAATGGACATGGATTACCTCTTGTCTTTGTAACCGTAATGACATTTATACTGTTGGCAAGTTCATTTACAATGGTAAGAGCAGTACAGGAAGGACATCAAGAAAATAAAAGAGGTGTTGTTAAGTGGATGATACTGACTATTATCGGTGGATTAATGTTTTTAGGTTGTCAAGCTTGGGAATGGAACAAATTGATAGGAGAAGAGCATATGACTATCAAACAGGATCCATTTGGTACGCACACGGAAGCTGGTATTTATCTTGCTGGTGACGGGCACGATGTTAAAGAAGGAGATACTTTCAAAGCGGGAGAGTCTTATTTAATTCATAAGCACGATGGAGAGTGGGCACCATTGGATTATAAAGTTACAGAGGGAGCTAATGCTGGTATAGTTAAGTCTCAAACACTAGGACCTAAAGCATTCGGAGCGTTGTTTTTTTTCATAACAGGGTTTCACGGGTTTCACGTATTTTCAGGTATACTTATCATGTTGATTGTTACTGTTAATGCAGCGACTGGTTTATATACTAAAAGAAAAAATGGGTACGAAATGATAGAGAAAGTTGGACTTTACTGGCACTTCGTAGATTTAGTATGGGTATTTGTTTTCTTATTATTCTATTTACTATAGTAGATATTAAAGGGGACAGAAGCATTATTAAATTCAAATAGAGAACACATGGCACATTTAACATATGAAGAGTCGAAAAAATCGGCGAGTAAAATAATAATAGTATTAGGTATCATTACGATAAGTGAGGTATTATTTGCTTTATTAGGTAAAGGATATTTAAAAGAAGGAATCGAATTTCATCCTGTAATTTTGGGAGGGGTTATGATCATTATGAGTATAGTAAAAGCATACTTGATTATATTCGAATTTATGCACATGAAATATGAAGTTCCCGGTTTAGCTAAGTCAGTATTACTTCCAACATTATTATTAGTATGGGGTGCTATTGCCTTTACATGGGAAGGTGGTGATTGGCTTAAAAGAAGAGACCTAATCAAAACAAAAAATGAACAACCAGTAAAGGATGTTAAAGTTGGATCGGTATTCGATTCGGCGACCACTAGAAATGTAGGCTAGTCTAAAGAAAATTAAATTATAAATAGAGGCGAATTAGTTAAACTGATTCGCCTCTATTGTTTTATATAAATATAAGATACAATTGGGTGTACTGATTGTCCTTTCTTTGTAAAATCAAAAGATTCTATTGACAATCTATCCCTTCTATCTGTTATACTATTATCTAATTATGGATATTTGCATATTAAACAAGAAAAAATGAAATATTTAGTTTCAAGTGTTGTTTTTATCCTTATTGCCATAGTACCTTTTGGTTCTTGGTATTACCTACAGACTGGTCTAAATTATAGAAAAGACGCATTGATAGAATTAGAACCCAAAGGGTTATTCTCAGCAGATGGTTTTGACAATTCTATATTGAAATCAAAAACTACATTGTTTCAGTTGAAAGAAGTAGATGAAGATGTATTGCCAGATATATTTGAACAATACAATAAGTCAGCAACATATCAAGTGGTGGCAATAGATAGTCCAGCTGAGCCTCAAAGCAAATGGAAAATTATATCTTCAGAACTAGCAAACGCAATATCTTCAAAATATGATAATGCTGGGTTCATCTTAGTGGACACAAGTATGATGGTAAGAAATTCGTATGCTGCTGATATGGACGGAGTTCGAAGAATGATCGAGCATACCTCTATAGTCTTACCAAGAATAAAGGAAATGGATATTAAATTAAAGAAGTAATGGAAGGAAATAAAGTCTTAGGAAAGAAACTGGATATTGCAGCAGTCATTATTTCTATTGCTGTAATTATATTGGTTGGTGTTATGCGGGTTCCAAGTATGAAGATTAATACAACTATTGATTTCTCTTTCTTGCCCCCTTTGCATGCATTGTTTAATTCTGTTGTAGCTATTTCATTGATATGTGCATTATACTTTATAAAAAGTAAGAATATCAAAGCTCATAGAAATATGATCTATGTAGCAATGTCTTTTTCTTTTTTATTTTTACTTTCATATGTTGTCTATCATTTTACAACTCCAGAAACGCTTTATAGTGATTTTGATCATAACAGAATTATTACAGAAGCTGAGAAAGCACAATCTGGAACTTTAAGAACCATCTATTTTACTTTTTTAGCTTCACATATATTGTTAGCGGCGATATCCTTACCATTTATACTTTTCACCTTCATAAGAGGATATACTGGGCAGGTGACAAAACATAAGAGATTAGCTAAATTAGTTTGGCCTGTTTGGTTCTATGTTGCTTTGACAGGACCTATTTGTTATTTTATGCTTAAACCATTTTATGCCTAGAGTTATGAGAAAACACCAAAAGTATTATATGTTTATCTTTATTTTATTGCTAGCTGTTGGAGTATCAGCTCAATGTCCTATGTGTAGAGCTGCTGCGGAAACAAATCTATCACTAGGTGGAACAGAAGGAAAAGGTCTTAATAAAGGAATCCTATATATGTTGAGTTTGCCCTATCTGCTTATCGCAACAATTGGTTTCTTATGGTGGAAAAACAAAAAAAAGGAATCAATAGCTATTGAAGCCTGATCCCTCTTATTTTCATTTTTTTCTTTTCATCTAGAATAGATAAGCATATCCAACTGATAATTGTACTCCTGAGTTTTTAACTGATACATCAATGATTGGATCATTAATTATATTTGTAAAACTGTGGTTGTATCTTACATCCGCAAACAATTTGCCAGAGGGCACATTATGTTCTACACCTGCTCCAATCACTCCAGAAAACTCAGTTCTATTGTATAAATCTTTGTTTAGATCAATATTTACTTCTGGAAGATTAAAATCTAATAGGAGCGTAACTTTTGGTTGTATTTTAGCTGATGTCGCATATCCAATTGAAGGTCCAATAACACCATAAAAGTTTGTTATTCCATTTCCAATTTTAGCTTTTGCTAACAACGGTGTTTCTATATAATTTATACTTGTAGTTGCTTTTGCCCCGACTGGAATATCAATTCCAATCAAATTGAAAGACGTTCCCTCATTTATAGTAAAACCTCTTCTCACGTATTGTAACTCTGGTTGAAATGAGAAGTATTGATTAATTTGTATCTCAGCGGTTCCTCCTAATAAAAACGAAGTGTATGATTTCGGAGAATTATTTATTGCATCAATATATAATTCTGCTTGTGGATCTGAAATACTTAATCCCGCTTTTAGGCCTAGACTAAATTGTCCAAAAACAAATGTGCTTGCCATAATGGCCAATGCGACGAGTGTTAAATTTACCTTTTTCATAACTTATATTTTAAAGTGTTTGAAAATCTAACACTTCGAAACATGTCAATTTTGAAATATTCTGAGTTGTTAGTATTTGGAGGTAAGACTTAAGTCTGCTGTTAAGAAAGGGTTATGAGAAGGTTATAAAAAGTGTAATAGATAAAATTACGATAAGTAATTAGTTGATAATCAAGTAGATATGCTTATTTTTATGTGTTCTTGTTATTAAAAAACAAACCTTACACCTAAACTGGCCTCCGCATCGAAATTAAATTCATTGTTCAAACTCAAGTACGGAATGCCATCAATAAATAGATTTAATGGAGTAGATTCGAATGTATATTCAAGACCTATAATTCCTGTTAGAGCAATATTTGTCTTAATGTTTTCATTTCCTAATGCCACAAAAGTTCCCCCACCAAAATACCACTTCAAAGTAGGTGTGTCCGCTGCAAATGAATTATGTATTTGATAAAATCCACCAAAAGTAATAATAGAATTACCACCTTCTCGAGATATACCAGCAATAGCTTCAATAGCCCCTTTTTCTGAGATAAATGTCTTAAAAGAAGCTGCAACGTAAGTCCCCAATCTTATTCCCGCAGCGGACTTATAATCTTGTGCTGAGAGATTACTTGAAAGAGCGATAGTAAAGAACAGAATAACAGATGATCTAAATAGAGTTAGCATAAGTATTTTTTGATAAAACATTGAAAAATAAAGATAAACATATTAAGGAAATATGCCATACGTATATATCAAAACTTTACTTTATAGATTGAAACGATTAACAAATCATTGACTGTTAACCTTCAAAATTAAAACCAATAGAAAATACTTGAGAGAATACATTTTCTAATACTTTAGCCTCGTTGAGCTGATTGTCATAGATAAGTGTATTTGTCAAACCTCGTGAGAATTTGATTTCAGGAGAGAAAATAAAGTAGGGATAGAAAAACTGCATTCCAAGACCTACTTCCCATTGGAAATCATGAGAAGAAAACTTTAAGATTGACTTTTTAGAATCGCTATTTCCAGCAACATCGTATCCATATTTTAGGCCAATGGTAGCAAATACTCTTTTATCTTTATATGGCTGGGATTTATACCTCAGTTGGAATGGAAGTTCAAAATATACAGGTTCTGCGTTATTTCTTTGAGGTATACTAGATGACACTTCAGTAAATTCTAATTGTCTAGTAACAAAAGAAAACCCTGGTAGAAATCTAAAGTCAAAATTATGTCCAAGTTTTAGGTTTGCTATCATATGCAATTCTAAACCTATGCCACTTGCAGGTTCAGCAATACGTATCTCATCATTACCAATAAAAAACTTAGATTGGTTTACAACATACCCACTATTATTTAGTCCCATGCTAAGACCAAAATAGAAAGGTTTCTTCTGGAAACTTTTATAGTTATAGTTTCCCTTATCTCCTGCTTGGCCAAAGACTAATCCTAAGCTAAATAAAGAAAGTAAAGAAGATAATATTATTTTTTTGCCAAATAAATGGTGCATATACCAAAACTTAAAGATTTGTAGGACGTATCCTTGAAACCTGTTTTTTTCAAAATTGATGTAAAGTTATCATAATCGGGAAAAACCTGAACTGACTCGTATAAGTATTCGTATGCTTTTGGATCTTTTGATGTGAGTTTACCTATAACGGGTAATATATATTTAAAGTATATATTGAATAATTGTTTTAACGGAAACACACTCGGCTTTGAAAACTCCAAAATCAGACAAGTGCCACCAGTTGACAATACTCTATTCATCTCACTCAAACCAGCTTCTAAATTCTCAAAATTTCTGACGCCAAAAGCGGCCATGATAGTATCAAACTGACCATCTGAATATTTTAGGTTTTCTGAATCACCAATTTCTAAAGAGATAATATCTGAAAGTGATTTCTTATCAACTTTAGCTTGTCCAACTCTTAACATTTCACTGGAAATATCCATACCAATAATGGAATCAGGAGATAGTATCTTTGCTGCCATTATAGACATGTCAGCAGTACCTGTTGCTATGTCTAGTATGTTTTTTGGACTGTTCTTTCTAAGTAATTTAATAGCTTTTTTTCTCCACAAGACATCTATTCTTAAAGTCAAAAGTCGATTTAAGAAATCATAAAATGGGGCTATCTTATTGAACATCGATGTGACTTGTTTCTTCTTGGATTCTTGTGTAGAATCGTAAGGTGTCACTTTCTTGTATTCTGCCATATATCTTTTATTGCTTGCAAATAAAACCTTAATATTTCATTTACGGTTACAAAGCTGTCTCTTATACACATCTCCGAGCCCACGAGACAGGCAGAAATCTC
>OJIO01000664.1_pt1 | contig 20057 bp, 20 predicted proteins | sample 1595621 | NCBI WGS metagenome assembly OJIO01 (sample SAMN05416776, study PRJEB24817) | seawater metagenome | isolation source: Sea water | place: Canada:Atlantic | collected 2013-07
AGATTTCTGCCTGTCTCGTGGGCTCGGAGATGTGTATAAGAGACAGGTATTTTATAGCGCTATATGGTTTATCGACGACTATTTTGCGATACTGTTTACAGTTATAATGACATCTATATTGTTTGCTGTTTTAATTATTTCCCTTATTACAGAAATGATAGAAAAGTCAAGAGTGCCTAGATCTTATTTTACTTGGATGATTGCATCTACTATTATTCCATTGGTAGTGGCTGCATTTTTTGTACTTGTGCTTGGTGTAAAAGAGTTTTGATTTGAAATTAAAATATCAACCTACAAATCATATGTAATATACAAAGCCACCTGATGCACATAGGTGTTTACAGAATCATCTCCTGTAAATTCAAATACATTATCTACTGAAATATCAGTAATGTCAGTTAGTTGTTTACCACCTGATTTGGTTCCAAATCCATAATCTAATCCAACACTAAATTGAGATTTCCTGTAACTATAGGCACCACCAGTCGATAAGTGATAAATATTGGGAGTACTCGCCAAAAAGGTAATCCCTTCTCCTAAATCGAATAGGCTTCTTGGGCTAAAATCGGTTCTAAAGCCATAAAACCAAGTGTATTTTTCATTCCACATTCGCTTGAGACCAATACCAATATTTATTACTCTATCATTCGCTTGGCCTATATGAACACTAGTCAGTATAGGATTAGCAGCCAATCCATCTAATGGGTCATCGTCATCATCTATCAGGTTGTATTTCTCTATTGTGGTAAAGTATTCCCCTGATATAGAAAGCTCACTTCCACCCAATGGTATTTGAATTCCAAGACCAATAGACCATGGTGTATGATAATTACTGAGCTCTGTCTTCCTATCATTTGATGCAGAAGTATTCCCACCATTAAAATTTATTTTTTGATCATCAAAAGCGTAGTTGGCCTTTCTTTCTATAACTCCATAAGTATGAGAAGTATACGTAGCACCAACTTTTACGAAACTTGGAGCCCAACAAATTCCGAATTTTGTTAGCATACCCCCATTTGCTGAGTATCCATAATCAAAGTTTGACCTCCAACCAGCAATCAAATTCGCAGGATTGTTCTTATCTAGTATTTCTTTCTTAAAATTGAGCCCAACTTTCTCGTTTCGGAAGGTAAAAAACTGAGTAAATCCGATCGCCAATTTGCTAGACAACCTTGCAGACAAACCCATTCCAAACCAATTTTCAGATAATTTTCGGTTGAAGTCAAGGTCTCCTAAAAATATCTGATCTTCATTAGATTTCACATTTCTTACTGCTCTATCCTCTACATTAATCTCCGATTTAAATCTCTTGAATGTAGTAAGACCCAATGTGATTTTATCAGTTCCAAAAGGCTTGAACATAGCTGCAACTAAACCAGGAGAAAGATCTAAGCCTTGGTTAGCAAAAGAGGTTCCTTCTCCCAAAAAGTCAGTAGTTTTTAATAATGAATAGGTAGGAGTAATCAATGATAATGAGATACCAAATTCTTCTGTGAGCGCCATAGAGCCAGGATTATAGAAAATTGCTGTCTCATCATTCACAGATGCAATGATTGATCCATTAAGAAGAAGGCCTTGAGCTCCATATTGATGTGACCAATAGTGCGAATTCACTTGACTTACAGTCACTTTTACTACACAAAAAAATAAAAAACTTGTGAAAATAACGGATTTGAGCTTCATACATACTTGGTTTCTTCGTATGCAATATATACAGAAACAAACATGCTTTCAATCAGTTTAATATAATTTTTTAATTATTATTATCAACCCTTGACAATTTGCTTTCTCATCACATCCTAAAATCCCATATTGCTCCAGCCTTCCTGCATTTTTTCAATTTCATCATTAATCCATTGTTCACATTCTTCAGCCAACTGGACGCCATCTTCCATTTTCATCGGAGTACCGAAAGATAGTTTTGCCTCCGTTTTCCACTTACCAAATGCATTCAGATATTGTCCAACAATATTAGGTATCAACCAGAGATCTTTTTTACTCCTATATTCAATAGCAACTGGCACTACGGTCAACCCTTCTTTTGCAGCTTCGAGGAATGTTCCTTTTTTGAATGATAGTGTACTTTTAGTTGTTGAAATTGTTCCTTCAGGATATACAAGAATATTATGTCCACCTTTCACGACATCTACAAATGCTTTCCTTGCATTAGTTCGACTTTCTTTATCCGTTCTTTGCACCCAAATTATACCTGTTGCTTCAGCTCCCTTGTTTATGATTGGATAGTTTGCTACTTCCGCTTTAGCAATCACAAATGCATTCAAATACTTAGAAATGACAATAGGATCAGAAAACGTCCTATGATTACAAACATACAGGGCTGGACCATCGAATGGTTTACCTTCTACTTTGACTTTTAAATTTAATATTGGATATGCTGTATATCTGATATATGCTTTCCTAAGTCTTAACCCAGAAGATCGAGTGTGTTTCCAAATTATCCTAGTCAATACATACCCTAATAAATAGAATACCATCATAAGAATAAGCAGAATGGCTCTTAATATTGCTAAGATATTTTGGAATATTCTCATTTGTTATTCTTCGGATGTTTCCTCGGTAGCCGCATTCTTTTCGGGCTTCATCTGAGGAAAAAACAATACATCCTGTATACTATCAGAATTGGTCATAATCATTGCTAATCTGTCCATCCCAATACCTAAGCCTGCTGTTGGTGGCATTCCATATTCTAGTGATCGTAAGAAATCTTCATCAAGCACCATTGCCTCATCGTCTCCTCTCTTACCTAACTCAAGCTGTGATTCAAATCTCTCTCTTTGATCGATTGGATCGTTCAGTTCTGTGAATGAGTTACAGATTTCCTTGGCGTTACATACCGCTTCGAATCTCTCCACTAATCCAGGCTTGCTTCTATGCTTTTTAGCCAGCGGTGACATCTCTATTGGATAGTCAGTTATGAATGTAGGTTGTATCAATAGATGTTCACATTTCTCACCGAATATTTCGTCAATCAGCTTTCCTTTGCCCATACTTTCGTCTACTGGCACATGCAATTCTTTTGCTGTTTTGAATAGATCCTCTTCACTCATTTCTGAGATATCAATGCCTGTGAAGTGCTCAATCGCTTCATACATTGTGTATCGTTTCCAAGGTCTCTGAAAGTTAATTATGTTGTCACCTACTTGCACTTCGGTTGTTCCATGGATATCCAAGGCTACTTTCTCGACCATTTCTTCTACAAGATTCATCATCCATTCGTAGTCTTTATATGCGACATAAAGCTCTATCTGAGTGAATTCTGGATTATGAAAACGAGACATTCCCTCATTTCTGAAATCCTTACTGAACTCATAAACACCATCATACCCACCCACTATCAATCTCTTAAGATATAGCTCATTGGCTATTCTCATATAGAGTGTCATATCGAGTGTATTGTGATGCGTTTTGAACGGACGTGCAGCTGCACCACCGTATATCGGCTGTAAGATTGGTGTCTCTACTTCAAGGTACCCTTTTACATCAAGGTACTCTCTCATAGATCGATACATTTGAGTTCTCTGACGAAAGGTTTCCCTTACTTCAGGGTTCACAACCATATCAACATATCGTTGTCTATATCTTTGTTCAGGATCAGTGAATGCATCATATACATTGCCATCTTCGTCTTTCTTTACAACAGGAAGAGGTCTCAATGATTTTGATAAAACTGTAAGTTCAGTCACATGAATGGAACACTCCCCTACTTGTGTGTAAAATGCATATCCTTTCACTCCAATAAAATCACCTAGATCAAGTAACTTCTTGAATACTTTATTGTAAAATTCAGTATTCTCAGGAGGACAGATGTCATCTCTTGAAACATACAATTGGATACGACCTTCAGAATCTTGCAATTCAGCAAACGAAGCCTTTCCCATAATCCTACGTCCCATAAGTCTACCTGCAATACTTATCTCTCGGTAAGTTGTATCACCCTCCTTGAAATTTTGTTTTATTTCTTGTGAACTTGCATTGACTTCAAATGTAGCAGCTGGATATGGGTCTATGCCCAAGTCACGCATACTCTGTAGGTTATTTCTTCTAACGATTTCTTGTTCGCTCAAGTGATTTTGCATTGTAATTCTTCCTTAATTATAAAATGAAGACAAAAATAGATTTTTAAAGTCTATATATGATATTATGCAGTGTATTTCTACTTGAAGCTATCTTCTCAAATAATCGATTGTCATTCTCTTAGGTAATATTTAGCATTTAATTCACCAGTATTATTACCCCTATAAGTAACCTTTCGACTGATAGTTACATCCATTGGTCAGTTTTTTTCTGACTTTTCGTCGAACGACGTGCAACTAATTTAAAGTCACTTCGTCTTTCCTGTACATTCTTCAAATGACAATATTTATTTTTAATATAAAAAAAGAAACATAAAGATGAATCTCAGGAAATAATAATAATCATATGAAGATTATTTTCAACACTCTAGAATTACAAAATTACATACTCTTATTACTAAAGAGTAAAACCATAGCAAGTCAAATTGCTGATTTCTAACCATTTAAACTATAAAGATTATGAGAATTACAAAAAGCCTAATGTTTTCAATCCTATTTGCATTCGTACTTGGATCAGCTTCAGCGAATACTGACCCTACTGCTAAATCTGCAAGAACTGAGATCAAAGATATGATCGTAAAATCAGAAATTACTAAGAACTTAAATACTGAAACAACAGTGAATGTTACATTCCAAGTAAACGCTAAAAATGAGATCATAGTAATATCAACAGATAATGATAATCTAGACTCAAGTCTCAAATCAGTATTGAATTATAAAAAATTAAAATCGGCGGATATACATGTAGGTGTTACTTATACTCTTCCGGTAAAGTTAACGAAGTAGTGAGCGTTTTTTCATAGTTGCATTTGATAATTATGAAATATATCCGGCAAAGGTGTTGATTCACTTTTGTCGGTTTTTTTATGTCAATATTGAATTCCAATCAATATATATAGTTTAGTTTTTATTACTCCTTCACGAACCTATAGCTATAAATACTATTAGAAGATTTATCTAGAATACTCAATATATAGATTGAGGAATTAAGGCTTTCAATATTGATACCATTTGACACATCCTCTGAGTTCATTAATAGTTTCCCGAGATTATCATATATAGAAACTCTATAATTTTCTGGCAATTGCCCATCTAAGAAAATGTTGTCATTAGATGGATTAGGAAAAATTGACAAAGTAAGACTTGCTAGTTCATTTGTATTAGATACTACGTCATAAATAAAATGTTCTCTGCCTATATTTCCATTTCTTGCAATAAAGAAGATTTTGTCATTATAAGCCAAAAACTTAGAAGGATATGATTCACCATTTGTATTAGTATCTATTTCAAATGTACCTTCAGTAGTACCATCAGAAACCCAAAGTTCCTGATTAAATGGTTTTCCAGCACTCATGAAAATATTCTTTCCATCCGTAAATATTGTACTTGGTAGATAAAACCCTGCTCCAGAACCTGGATTAATATCCTTTACCAATTGAGTACCAGCAGCAGTTCCATCGGTAACATAAAATTCTATACCCGTTTCAGGAGTTTCACCTTTAAAGTACATCTTACCATCAAGAACAACCGTATTCTGTGGAGCGTATCCGTCTTCTCCAGGATATAAATCAATTACCAATTGAGTGCCCGCTCCGGTTCCGTCCGATCTCCATAGCTCATCTCCAGTCACTCCGTCATTAGCTGGAAACAAAACAAAATCGTCTAAAACTCTAAATCTTGGCCCAAACCAATTGAGAACAGTATTTTCGAAATCTTTGATCTTTTTTGTTCCGGATGTAGTTCCGTCACTTACCCAAACATCACTATTATGCATCATAAACATATGTGATTCTGTAGCTGCAAGATCTCCTGGGTCAAAACCAAATGCATCATCTGGATCTTCTTCCAATATTAAAACTGTTCCAGAAGTAGTGCCATTTGTTTTCCACAATCCATCTCTACTAGCAAAGTATAAATTCCCTTGAAAAACTGTAAACTCTTCTGGCCATGTTCCAGTTACAAAACTTCCACTAGCATTATCATATCCAATATTCTTCAAAAGAACAGTACCTTCCACGGTTCCATCAGTTTTCCAAAGTTCATTATCATTTGGCCTATCTCTACCATTAAAATATAATTCTCCATTATATATACCAAATGAATTATGTGTATTTCCAAATCCTGCATATAAACCGTCGCCCGCTCCTTCATTTAGATCGATCAGAAGTTGGGTGCCTTCTTCTGTACCGTCGGTAAACCAAAATTCAAGGCCATGAACTCCATCATCAGCTGAAAACAATAGTTTGCCATCTACCATATAAAAATTTTGACTTTCAGAATCACCTAATCCTTCATTTATATCTTTTACTAAGGTGATAGAAGTGCCATCATATTTCATCAATTCATATCCATGCTCTCCATCATTTCCAGAAAAGTATACAACCCCATTGTAAACTATTGATGAATTTTCTTCAGATGAGCCTCCAGAATTAGATCCAGGATTTAGATCACTTATCAGAGTTGCTTGTTGTCCCCATGCTTGAGAGAAAAAAATGGTGAAGCAAATACTTAAAATTGTTGTATTTAGTTTAATCATAATGGTATTTAATTAGTTACTTAATAATTGTTTAGCCATGATTTAATATTCAAAAATAGCAACTATATTTAATTATTAAAATCATCAGTTCATGTTTACTGTGTAATCCTATAATACAAAGGAAGTATGGATTTATATTGTTGTAATGCTAATTCAAATTTACTCCTCTAAAATATTAAAAGCTTATGATCCATATCCTTACATATAATTTTTCGCCTAATTATCTCGAAGAACGCACTCCACAAAGAATGAACCACTTCGAGCATTTAAAACCATACATACACAGAAAAGAACTACTATTAGGGGGAGCCACCGATTCTGAAAGTCCTGAAGGCATATTAATTTTTGACAACCTTAGTCGTGAAGAGATAGAAATGTTTGCCAAATCTGATCCATATGTCATAAATAATATTGCCACATCTTATAAAATAGAAAAATGGAATGCAGTGGCAGGCTGTTTGATAGATTATGTAAAAACATCAAAAACCTAAAGCTTTGATATGTGGACCTGCCCAAAATGTGAAAGAAAATTTAAGACAACCAATCAGTCTCATTCTTGTACAAAGGTGGAGTTGGATGATCTTTTTGCAGGTAAGCCTCCAGAATTACTTTTAGCATTTGATGGGATACTTTATAGAGTTATGGAATGGGAACCAAATGATGTAGGAGCCGCAACAAAAGCAATCGTATTTACCAATAAGAAAGCATGGCTGATCGTAAAACCGATGAGCAAAGAACTAGATGTGAAGTTCTATCATTCTGAAAACATACAAAGTCCTCATATCAAAAAATCTTCATTATGGGGCAAAAAATGGGCTCACCAAATAAGGATAAAAGATGAAGATCAGATAGACGAAGAGTTGCTCAGGTTACTGAAAATGGGGTTTGATTATGCGATGAAATAGCGATAAATCCTTCTCTTAATTAAGTGAATTTCTCAGTATGAAAAATGGTATATTATAAGATCTACTAGACTAGATTGGTAAATTACTTTTCACATTACTTACCAATCTAGCCATATAGATTATCCACAAAGCTCACACATACACCATTTTATTCTGGACTAAAATATTCAATCATACTTCAGTACTGTGCTAATGTACTATTCTTCTGAATCATTCTTTTTAAACTTCTTCAAAACAGTAGATGCATTTATTTTATCCGATGATTTTTTAATTATTTTACGCTCAGGAAGCGCCTTAATAATTCGTTGAGTCGTCATTTTCAAGACATCCATAAAGTCACCACTTCATTATCATCACAAATTGGTCGAAGTAAATCAAGGAATGAGGTTACAAACATATTTTTTCTGATCTTCAAAGTAAACTATGATATTGGGTTTAACTATCAATATACAAAACGGAAGAAGTAATACCAATTCTGTTTTAAAAAGTGCATTTCAGTTTGAATAAAAGTCTACCTCCCCTTCAAAAACAACACCCTGAAATCCACCACCTAAAAATCCAATCTCTACCTTATCAGCTCTTCTTGGTACGACTACTTGCATCACATATTTATTCCGTTTTTGATATTCCGTCATAGCATGAAATGTTCTGAAAGTATAAAGTGAAACCTCCTCTCCCCTATTTGAGAATCGCACATATATCTTCCCACTCCAATATCCTTGCTTGACCAATAGATCCAAATTAACTTCTAAATCTCCATTTGTATTAGAATGATATTCCGGAATAGTGTATTGCCATAATAGCTCTTTTCCATTTACTTCCGTTTCTGAATCTATGCTAAATAAAACTTTTTGCTGATCCATTGACGAGGACAACACTTGCCCTCCATCCATCAAACTCATATCCAGCGGTGTCGGATCTTTATCTAAATAAACTGCCTGATAATAAGCTCGATTCATATCATCATAATGGATGATATTTTGCTGATACTGCCATACCTGAAAGAGATTCACGCCAATTAGATATAACCCTAAACCAAGAAATAGATATTTCCATCTTTTGCTGAGTATCCAATTCACAAACCCTACAAACGCCAACGCAAAAACAGGATAGGACTGCACCAATGCTCGAGTTGAATAGCTCCCTCCGTACCGCCAATTATTCCATGAAATGATGATCCAAATATTGATCAAGCAAAACCAAATAACAGACTTTCTGAATGGACGATTCTTTAAAAAGAACAAACCAACAACAAAGAAAATAGTAATCGGTGTATAGATAAACCATCCTTTCTCCCATCCAACTAATACTTTCCAATACGGGTCAAGGAAACGCCACTTACTACCCACTGTCTGGATGAAATTACCCGTAACATATAACCAATAGACTACCTGTAAACCTCCTCCTAAGACCCCTCCTAGAAAAGCGTAAATAAGATGTGATCTATTCGATCTAACCAATGCCCATTTTTTACTCTTTTCTTCTTTATTCTGCGTATTCCATAAAATAGGAATGAGTACCATAATCAATTCTGTAGGTCGCATGATTGTCGCTAGTCCTATCGTCGCTCCTATGGCGAAAGCAATTTTTCTACTTGGTTTGTTATGCCACAGCATTGAGAGATATAGGACTAAAGCATAGAGAATCATCACATACCCATGGCTATGCCCCGCTTCAATAGCAATATATTCTACTGCATTGGTAGCTAGAAATACAAGTACCAATGTAACTGCAGCTGTCGCTTCATCATAATAAGTCAAGAGCACTTTACGAAGTAAAAACAAACACAAAACAAGATAAAAAATAGGGGCAATTCCTATAGAAAATTGATAAGGAGGAGAAAATCCATCAGATGGATAATCTGTCATTTTTGAAACTAAATGTCCTGCAGTGAAGAATGGTAATTGTAACACCGCTACCCCACCTAAATAGTTAGTGACATAGTTTCCGTTTTCATGTTTTCCGAGTTGAGATGGTTCTTTGCCGCCATACACATTGTATTTCTCATTAATTTCAGGTAACCATTCATATTTTGTGATATCCGCATAAATAAAGATCGCAGGTAAATAAATATAGTAACCCAATCCATCCGAATCGGTGAACATATTCTTGTCCGGTTGGTCAAAATCTAATGATAGAAATCGAACGATCAAATAAATAGTAAGGATGGCAATACATGAAATTCGGGATAACATGTTTTCTGTATTATTGAATTTCAAATTTTGACAACTCTACACTTAATGTTTCATTTTTAGATAGGGTGCGCACCATGACAAGATTATTATCAACGATCTCTATGATAGGGAAACCACTACTTCTACTCGATGCTGTTTCCATTAATGTGATCCCGCCCGCTGCAATCAATCCGTCTTTGATTACAGTTGCCTTGATATTAATACTCTCCTTTTCTGTATTCACCCAAGTTACTACTATTTGATTTTCTTCAGATATAGTTACATCAACTCTGCCTAATGGCTTGACGCCATCTATTAGAATTGGTTGATCGAATGTGTCACCATCATCTTTAGACGTCGCCAAGTATACTTTGGGCGATCCATTCATTTCAGTGTACCAAGCAACTGCCAAAAGAGAATTATCATATGCTACAGCTGGACCATTTACTGGGCAACCAGCAATCTTCCAATTGTCATCATAGACTTTATTGGATGTCCATTTTCCATCTTTATATTTTGCAATAGATATGTCTCTTATTTCTTCATCAGACCGATCTCTATACACTACTACTGGACCAGAATCAGTCATCACAGCATCCGTTTGACAACAATCACATACCCGATTATCTATTTCTGAATCATTCGTCTTTTTACCGTTTTCATCAATCCATGATGCTCTCAGTGTCATAGGCATAGTTCCTCCATGACCATGCCCACCTTGGTCGTGTTCGGTAGCCTGATCAACTACTACATCAGATAATGGTGTTTTTGTATTTCGTCCATCAAGCCACGTAACAAATGCTCCGTTCTTATCTGAAATCATAGTTACAAATCCATGCTCTGCTGCTACACCATCATCATGCAGCACAAAAGGCCTTTCTGATGTTCGCATTCCATCTTTCGAAATGGCACAAACAACATCATAATCATAGGTGCCTTCTGCGCTCATCTGCAGCCAATGTGCCATAATTTGACTGCCTGACTTATCCATACTTACTATCGATGGTATATCAGCCCAATTCACAAACCAATTAGATCCAGTAGATATAAGAGCAGGATCAGAAATAGTGCCCTCTGAATAACGATGCATGATAAGTTGATCGGTACTGTCGTTTTCCACTTGAACATAACTTACTAAAAGCCTACCATCAGACTGGAGATGTAGATTAGGAGATTGGCAGTTATTACAAAGAATTTCAGATGAGATTAAAGCAACACTTACCTTTTGACTAGTGTCTTCGCATCCTACTAAAAGCAAAAAAGAAAAAATAGATAATAAATACTTGTTCATAAGTGCAAGATAGCGTGTTCTTATCATATTGTATTTATCTTGATAAAAATTAGTTCGCCTCCATTTAATACTTGAATCTAAGCATGGATAAATCCTATTTTGATAGTTATAGGTTATCAAACCCCGAAGATTGTCCTACTCAAATATTTGCTTGACATTTTTAGATATCAGTGCCACCCAAAACTGAACATCCCAACAACCTATCCCTAGGAATGAATCAATAATAAAGTTACATTCTTCTGCTTGATCTTTTCGCTTCTTCTGCGTTAAAAAGCCTCACCGATGCGCTGCATTGCCTACGTTTTTTGCCTTGAAGAATGAATAAATATCTGCACATAAAAACGTACTTTATTAATGTATCATTCCTATATTCGCATTCAAATTAAATTATATGGCAAAGTACCTGTTTCTTCTATTTACTATAAGCTCATTTATAGCTTGCAAAAACGATAAAACAGCAGTTGTTGAAGATACTGATAAAAAGGTTGTAAAAAAAACTATCCCAGTCTCAGGTCAATTCAACCATGATGACATGACATTTACTTACAGCTACGATAAATCAAAAGACGAAACAAAAATTGGGATCAAAGGGAAGTCTGAAGAAACATATTTATCAAGTGGTAAAGTAATCAAGTACTTTTTCTCAGATTTAGATGCAGATAAAAAGGATGAAGCATTTATAGTCTTGACTACTGCAGAAGGACAATCACACATAAAGTCATTCTCGATCTTGAATGATTACGCTGTGGAGATATTTTTAAATGAAGTAGCTGATGCTCCTGCAAATGCCAAAAAGACGTTCACTTCACAATATGGTCAGTTGATAGAAAAAATGGAAGTCAAAACACCTGATAATAAAGTGATCAAAAAAGAAATGAGATACAACCTTGTAGCTGGTGAAGCTGGATATTCTCTAAAACCACAAGGATGGACCAAAGAACAACTTAAAACTAAAAGTGGTCAGTATAAAACCGGCATGTACGGCAAAGAAAAATACTACAACAAACTATATGTAAACGAAAGTGAGACTGGAGAATGGTTCGTTGATATCAAAGTAAAAGACAGCAAAACAGAACGTAATGTTTGCGAATTCCAATCCATCGGAGAATTTATAAATAAAGATCTATTTGTCCCACTGAATTATCAGAATGACAATCTAAACGGAGTATTGCAGATTCGGTTTGTAGATCAGTCAGTTATCGTCTACACTCAAAATATACAGAATGGTTCTCAGATGGCAGAGGTTTGTAATAAAAAAGGCAATCTCTCGGGTAACTACTCAAAACTAAAAGTACTTTATGAAGAATAATACAATCGTTATCATGGGCAGTTCGAACCCGATGGGTAATACCTATGATGTCTGTAGCGAAATCGTTAAAAAGACAGGTTATAAATTTCAAGATCTCATGGAGTTAGTAATCATGCCATATGATTATGAATATGAAAACAGCGACGATGACTTCATAGGATTTATGAAGCATGTAGTCAAAAATTATGACCATATAATCCTTGCTTCACCGGTATATTGGTACTCAGTTAGTGGTACTATGAAAAACTTCATCGACAGATTCACTGATTTGCTCAAAGTAGAAAAAGAGACTGGTCGTGAACTCAGAGGTAAATCTCTACAACTTATAAGTGTGAGCAATTCCGATGATTGTCCAGAAGAATTTGCAAAACCTATAGAAAGAACAGCAAATTATCTAGCTATGGAGTGGAAAGGGCACACGCACTTTCCTGTTGATGAAAAAGGTATTATGGAAGAGAGGTTGGGCACTATTTAATATTACATTAGAGATAAAATAGTAAACCAATTACATTTTTAATTTACATCTAAAATGTCACCCTTTTTCAAAAAGTAAGTGCTTAACCACATAATTCCTATGGCGAGTAGTAGTGCTGGAACAATTGTTTTTAGTTCTATAAAATCACTGAATACCTTTTCTTCATTGGCCATTATCCCTGTCCAAACCTGGATAAAGAAAAAACATAAAAAGAAAACGATTGTGTAAACTGATTTTTTTATCATGATTTCAATTTATAAGGTTTATTATTTGAATTGAATATCTTTCATATACAGATGTTAAAAAAAAGGTATCAGATCTTAACACAACCTAATTTCGTATTTATATTTTAATATAATAAAATTTCTACTCTACATACTCTTTACGATGCACTAACGCTAGAGTGTAATCATCAATCTCAAGGTAGCCATGATCATAACAAAACTTATATACCCTACCCGCTTTAGTTTCATAGATATTGGTAAAATAAGCAAACTTAAACCCCGCGGTCAATAGTTTTTCGCGACGAATTTTGGTTTTACCCTCAGGATTGAACTCAGCTAAAATTCTTCTATTACCCCTTAGGATTCTATTGATTTTAGTCATGAAGTTATTGGCATCTCGATTAAGGACGTTATTGAATGCCGTTCGGCAATCATCACAACAGAACTTCTTATCCGATCTTCCCCTTACTGGATCTCCACATTGGGCACATTTTTTAACAACGGCATTTTTCATAATATCAATTTTGTAATTGGTCTATAAACAGCAAAAGCGCGCTACATTTCTCAATATAGCACGCTTTTTACAATTTTTTAAAATAAATATCAAAGAAGTCTAATCCTGATTAGCCTAAGTTGTTGAATACAGCTTGTACATCCTCGTCTTCTTCTAACTTATCTATCAGCTTTTCTATGTCTTCCATTTGCTCATCAGTAAAGTCTACTGGACTTGTTGGTAGTCTTTGTAGATCTGATTTTGCAACTTCTATTTCCATTTTTTCTAGTGCCGTCGCCATATTTCCGAATTCTGTATATACAGCATAAGCATAGACTGTATCTTCGTCAACCTCTACACTCTCCAAACCATGATCGATCATCTCTAATTCAAATTCTTCTGGATCAAAACCTTCTGGCTTTAAAAATTCGAATACCGCTTTTCTATTGAACATGTAATCCAATGATCCTGTAGGTACAAGAGCTCCTCCTGTTTTGTTGAAGTATGACTTTACATTTGCTACCGTTCTTGTGGTATTATCCGTTGCACATTCTACTACGATCAATACACCGTGAGGTCCTTTGCCTTCATAGAGTACTTCTTGAAAGTCTTCAGCATCTTTTCCTGTTGCTCTTTTGATGGCAGCCTCGATATTTGTCTTAGGCATATTCTGAGCCTTTGCATTTTGGATAGCTACCCTTAATGCTGCATTCATATCAGGATCGCCTCCACCTTCTTTGGCAGCCATCTGTACTGCTTTTGCCAACTTTGGAAATATACGTGACATATTCCCCCATCTCTTCATTTTCGCCGCCTTACGATATTCAAATGCTCTTCCCATTTTATGTTTTTATTTTATTCTATTCTTCTATTAGATGTAGTTTCTATTCCTGCAAAAGTAATAAATAAAATTTCTAGCCTAAAAATCCATTCCAAAAGATCATTGAGCACTTGCGATCAGTAAGCTTGACACCAATAGACATCGCACTCAATTCACACACTTCATCACTTATCCAATCCTAAATAATTCACTTTTAAATAGTTTAAATATACACCGATCTTTGCGCAGTCTAATGATTTGCATGACAACCTCTTGGATCAGTTAACCAATCATAAATTCCTATGTTGCTTCTATAGTCACATCATCACCCATCAACAAATCAACACATCCCCTACTGCCCAAAAGCATAACTCACCAAATTTGCTCCCATTCTCAAAGCTTTGATTCTTACATCTTCTGGATCTTTGTGTACTTCTTGATCTTCCCATCCATCTCCGAGATCAGATTCGAAGCTGTAGAAACAGACAACTCTTCCTTCATGGATGATGCCAAATCCTTGTGCAGGTTTACTATCGTGTTTATGTATTTTAGGAGGTCCATTATCAAAATCGTAACGTTGGTGATAAACAGGGTGCTGGAATGGCAACTCTATAAAATCATTTTCTGGAAATACCTTTCTCATCGCTAATCTCACGAATTCGTTCATCCCATAATTATCATCGATGTGAAGAAAACCACCTGCGATGAGATAATTTCGCAGGTTCTCCGCTTCCGAATCTGAAAAAATCACATTTCCATGGCCAGTCATGTGGACAAATGGATGATTGAATATCTCAGCGCTGCCCACATCTACAGTCGCATATTCTAGGTCAAAATTTGTATTTAAAAACTTATTGCTGAATGCAGCAAGATTGACTAATGCTGTTGGGTTAGCATACCAGTCACCACCACCATTGTATTTCAGTAGGGCAAGTTGTAAGCTTGGTTTCACACTATTCATTGTAGAAAATGAGAAAAATCCCAATGCTAATATCAACGATGCTATTTTCAATAATTTCATTCTTTGTCTTTAATCTAAATTCAATAAGTGGCAAGCCACCAACCCTGCTGTCTCCGTCCTCAATCTCGACTTACCTAACGATACTTCTGTCCATTTGTTGGCTGCAGCGAGCGAAACTTCATCCTCTGTAAAATCACCTTCTGGACCTATAAGTACGATTGCATCTGTGCCACTCGTATATAACTTCTGCAATGCCGATTCTGGTTCCATACAATGGGCAATATATTTATTTTCGAAGCCTATATCACCAGATACAACCTCTTTCAATGCCATTAAGGGATGTAGTGTTGGTTTGTGCAGGTTTTTAGACTGTTTCATGGCAGCGATCATCCTTTTTTCTAGCCTTTCTAGCTTGATCACTTTCCGTTCTGACCTTTTACTCAGGAATGGATAGATATCTGTAATGCCAATTTCTGTTGCTTTCTCAAGGAACCATTCAAACCTATCGATGTTCTTTGTTGGTGATATGGCTATGCCAATTCTATGCGGAGCATCTTGCCTTTCTATTTCTTCTAGAGAGACTATTTCTACTTCTTTTTTGGAGATCAATCCTATTGCACCGGTGTATAGATGTCCCTTACCATCTGTAATATATACATTGTCACCCATTTTCTTACGAAGGACTTTGGAGCAGTGCTGACATTCATCATCAGCGAGTTTGGCTACCCCATTGTTTATGTTTTGACTGTAGAAAATAATCATGGCATGAAGGTAGGAAAATGATTTTTCATGTTAATAACTTTTATCAAATCTTCCTTTCTATGTTCTGCATTTTTATTTTATCAAATTGATCCAACCTCACAAAATCAACATTTTTCATTAATCATATCTCACCAAATTTGAATTCATATTTGACTCTAAAAGCCAGAAAAATTCAATTGTGGGGCTTATAATTATTTAACATGAAAAGGCACTCGATCAAGTCCGTGAGTATATAAAAGGGTAATCCTAACTCATCCGCTAGGTTTACTTTTCGATTCAAACTATCTAACATGTACATATCCTTTTTTGGTAAGCTTTCATTGGCTATTGATATTTGAATACCTTCGGATAAGTTTAACTCTAGAGCTTCACTTATTCCATTATAAATGCTATCTGAATCTTCAATTGTATCATGCAGGATCGTTAGTGTATCAAGTAAACTATGTCAAAATTCGATGATGTATTAGAAACCATAATCACTTTTGTTGTGGCATTGATAGAGGAACAAAGAATTTGATAGTAATCATAAAATTTTCTGACCATATATGTTATTATAGATTAAATAGCTCCGCAGCTTACTTACCAAATAAATATTATTTGAACATAATGATCTTAATCAAAAAAATAATCCCCAAACTATAAACACATTTAACTAATATCTTAATAGTGAGTCAATTACACAGTAAATCATAACCAATTCCTGTGAAACAATAACGAGAAAAACATTCTTATAAACTTATTATCGTTTCCTTTATTATTTTACAAACACTCCATATACAACTACACATCAGAAACAGATATCCGAGGTAATTCGTTCGCTCAACAATAGTCATTTAGTTTCCATTGTTTTACATCCACACACAAGCCTATGTTAATCAGCAGCTCCTCCACGACTTCCTCGCTTCAAGTGTTTCTTATACGACCCAAATAAATTTGATAGATACTTAATGCTCTATTCTTTAAGATCGTTGAACCATCCTTAGAACATTATTTTCCCAAAATCAATATTTTCTTATAATTCATATTATGAATTAATACTAGAAAAACACAAATATCAATCTTTATTATTTATCAAAACGAAAGTATAAGGTTTGAGACTAAATAGATATATGAAGACTGATCACATCTCCTAATTGTTAAATGTAAAACCAGCGTAAAAGAGTTTGGAATATTAGTTATTGAGTGATTACACAAACTGTCAATATCAGAAAGCTCGAACTGCCCTAACTAACTTGGAACTGTCCTTACTGTAGTTATCAGAAACACCACTGTCGAAATCCTGTCCCTTACCTTGGTCCGCCTGCTTCTCAGTAGAACTCCAATATATATCATTATCAAAATTTCCATACCCATTAAACTTTAAATTAAAATACATTGTGTTTAATTCGTCTTTTGAGGGTAAAAACCAATCATCATAACCCAAATTATCAAGATCATTACAAATTTCAGCCGCTATTCCTGTCTCACCACAACCCGCTATAATCAAAGAAGTATTTGCTTGTCCTGTTGCTAACTTATTACTTGTACCTCCAATAAGAGTATCTATACATCCCCATTCAGCACCTGTACTTTGATCATTAAGTGCTGCAATTAAGCCAGTACCATTAAAAGTATTTAAGTGGCATATAAGTCCACCTTGGTATGTTTTACCATATAATGAGTCTAGTAAACTGTTATCACTACTGTAGATTGAAATAGGTGTTTCTCCCGCATCAAGTCTCTGCTGAACTGAATAACTAGCAATTGATAAATTGTAAATAACATTAATTTTAGCTAGCCCGTCAACAATAATATAATTACCATTTTCAATAAAAATTGTATCTTCATTAATACTTAACTGCTGAAGTTCATTCATTGAATTTGCATCTCCATCAGTAACATTCAAGTTTAAAGTACTGCCATCACTTAGTGTGATGTTACCCGGTGTGTTATCTGTGCTTATATCTTGTATCTCGTTTGTAACACTTCCATCAATTTCAATAGTTAAGTAACCATTGTCATCCGCATAAGCATCCACTTGAGCTTCACTCAATACTGTATCATCGAGATATGCACTTAGATCTACTTCCTTAGAGTTACCATCTTCTAAGGTAATAGTAAGAATGTTACTTCCATCAATAGCAAAAAGAGTTACAATCTGGCTATCGGTATTATCAAGATAAGAACTGAGATCTATATCTGTCGCAGCACCATTGTTAGTAATGGTGAGGATGTTATTCACTAAATTTAGGTCTTGTATCTCGTTTGTAACATCCGCATCCGCATCAATAACTGCATCATTATTATCTACATATGACTTAGTTGCAGCATCTTGACCAGAAACAGGATTTCCTAAATTTCTAATGTGTCCTGAATTTACATTTATTGAATCCGCAATTATTCCACCCAATACTTGTACATTTTGGCTAAAAACGAATAAAGGAAATAAAAAAATAAACAAAACGTAACAGGACTTTTTCATATTGTTAATTTTCAAATAAAACAAAATATTATAACTATATATAATAATAAGTCAGTTAAATAAATGCTTTGTAAATATTCATTGTTGACTTTAAAGCATTAAGCTTTGACAAGAATTTTTAAACCTTTTCTAACAAACATAGTTGAACAAAAGTAAATTTATTATTTTATTTTTACAGTTCTTTAATCCCATTTGTCATGTTTTTTGCATAAACTTAATTTTCTTTTCTGGAAGTCATGTTTTTTTTGCCTAGTATATCTAATGATGATATGAAAATAATAGATTATCTGTAAAAGCATTTTCATACTTCACCCTAAAGTCAATATGCCAGTTGCCAATTCTGAACCTTATTGTCAAGGAGGAGGTCATTAGTTGCATCCACTGGACTTTTTATTTCAGTATAAAGTAGGCTCATTAACTAGTCAGACGTAAAGACCAAGAAGAGTATGAAGGCGGACGTGAGATTATGGATCTCTGCCAAGAATTAGGAATTAAAGCAACCACATTCTACAACTAGCATAAAAAGTATTCCTACATGAAATCTAGTCAATTCAATATGAAAGTCCTAACGCATTTAAAGAATTCTGTAGGTAAGTATTAAAGATTATTAATCTATTTGATAATGATTTCATGTTACTATCATTAGCCAATTTATCAATTAAAAAATTATTAGTTGCTTTTTTTCGTTAACCTATAACCCCGAAAAATACCCATTACTTTTTTAACAAGTTTCTCTTCTCCAATTTCAGGAATATTCAGTCATGAGCATAAAACTGACAATGGATAGCTTATAGCCAATAATACCATGATACTTGTCATCCAAACGGGCAATTTACTAACCATATCATACAAGAATAAAAACAAAGTCCAGAAACAACAATCACAAGAATCATATGACAAATTATTTGAGTTTTTTTAAGCTTTGATTTTATGATCCAAGTATAACTTCATTCATTATTTTAGCTGCAGATCAAGAATAACAATTGTTCAATAATAATTTCTTTTTTATTTATATTTCTTTTAACAATTCTATTGTTCCATGTTTTTTCAGGTTAAAAATACTATCACCCTCATATTTAGCTTCCTGAGTAAATTTCATAAAAATTCTTCCATCTAAATACCAGCCATTCGCTTTCAATTTAGTTTGAAAATCATAAGAACCATGCTGACTGTAAGTTGTTTCGTCAAATATTTGTTCTTTAATTTCCAAAATATTACCATTCACATCCATCACTATATCCTCATTGTTTAATAACCTATCTATCAAAACTGTTTTATTATCCAACTCCTCAATATTAGGCCAAGCTATAACCCAACCAAATGATGTTATACCCCCTTTATATTTACCAACTACATGATCAACATTAGCGGAATCAGTATCTCCACAACCCATAAAAACCAGTATAAAAGAAATGACAAAAATTCTAAGAAATTGGTACATAATAACGTGTTAAATATAATTATACGAAACTAAAAATTAAGAATCAAAAAATCTAAAGGTCACAATAGTTAAGTTACTTTATTGCTGTCTCTTATACACATCTCCGAGCCC
>OJIO01000666.1_pt1 | contig 20035 bp, 14 predicted proteins | sample 1595621 | NCBI WGS metagenome assembly OJIO01 (sample SAMN05416776, study PRJEB24817) | seawater metagenome | isolation source: Sea water | place: Canada:Atlantic | collected 2013-07
AATGAATAAATATCAGCACATAAAAACGTACTTTATTAATGCATCATTCCTAAGAATAGAAACGTTTAAATAAATAAAAAATGCCAAATCAAAATAATTTGATTTGGCATTATTTATTTAAAGATTGTCACATGAGAATAAAGTCTCGAAATATAATCTGAAATATAATCTATTTCTTTTTCTTCTTATCCTTACTCTTAAAATCCCCATTTCTCCACGCATCAATAAATTTCTTCCATGCTAAAGGATTAAAAATATTTTGAGGTTTTGTTTGACCAACGTATCCAAAGTTCCTAGCATTTTGCTTCAGCTCTAATCCTACAGTTTCCCGGCCATCCGCTGGTATTGTGTATCTTAATTCATCTAAGACCTCCTTTGCTAGGTTTTCATCAGCTCTATCTCTTAGATCATCGCTTATATCGATGGCTAAGAATTCATACTTAAAGTACTCTCTATCTGGCCAAGGATAAATAACTGCTTCAGGAAGCAAAAAACTATCTTCACTCATAATCTGTACGTAAGAATATAATAGCTTAGATAATGTATCAGGTATGGTATATTCTGCATCTCTGAAGCCTATACTTGTAAATCTTACTGTTTCTCCCTTTTTCGCTACAATAGAGAAAAATCCGTCAACATCTGAATTTGTACCTCGACTAGTACCTACTATACCAATATTGGTATATGGGAGTATAATTACATCGCCATCGTCTCCTTCTGTTACAACAAGACCAGAAAACTGGATCACACTATCTTGCTTCGTTTTCTTTTGAGCATTTACACTCATTGATCCTAAAACCATTACCGCTAATAATAATACTATTCTCATACTTTACTCTAGATTGATATATTTATAATATTCAATGCAAAAAACGATATACAGGTTCAGAATGATTATGAAATTTCAGATTTAACATGAAATTAATAAAGTAGTGCTTTTCTCGACAGTTTAAGTCGCCTATATTCATTAATATTCCTTACTTCTTTTTCTTCTTTGCTTGCACTGCTTGTTGTTGTTTCATTGCGTCCTCCATTCTTTGTTGAAATTTATTCACCTTCTTTGGAGCTGCCTTTTTTGCATTCAATTCTTCTCGTAGTTTTTCATCATTAAATATAAATGACTTAGTAATTACTGTCTGAGAGATATTAATCAAATTACTGAAAAACATATAACATGTAAGACCAGATGCATAGGTATTGAAGAACCCAAAGAACATAACAGGCATCAGGTATTGCATATACTTCATAGCTGGATTTGCTGACATATCCATATGCTTCGTATTGTAATATGTATAAACCAACATACTCACAGAATATAGAATCGTAAACAAACTCAAGTGATCTCCTACAAATGGAATATTAAATGGCAGAAGGAAAAAATCATCAAATGATGATAAATCCTGTGCCCACAAGAATGACTCTTGACGGAATGAAATCGATGCAGGAAAGAACCTAAACAATGCATACCAAATCGGCATTTGTATGATCATAGGAAGACACCCACCGAGCGGACTGACACCATACTCTTTATAGATCTTCATGGTTTCCATTTGCTTCTTCTGGGGCTCATCTTTGAACTTATCTGTCAAGTGTGCCAACTGAGGCTTAAGTGCTCCCATTAGTGCCTGAGAATGCAACATCTTATACATCAATGGATAAAGCAACATCTTGATAATGAAAATCACTAGAATGATAACGATTCCTAGGCTACCAATAAACTTAGAGAAGTAATCAAATACCGGTCTTATCACCCATCTGTTGATCGTTCCGAATATACTGTTACCAAATGGAATGATGTACTCAAGAGATAAATCATATGCCTTTAGGTTATTGTATTCATTAGGTCCAACGTACATTGCCATATCGAATCCGTTTCCTTCTATTGGAATCTCTAATTGAGTAGTCAGTTTTTCTATATGAGAGATAGATTTCCCGTCCTCTATTTCATTCTTAACACTTTCTACTACACCAGATGAAAATGGTGTTTTCATAGCTAGCAATGTAGAATTAAAATACTGGTTCGAGTGCGATATCCAATCCAATTGTTCTTCATCTAATACTGTCTTATCATCCTGCATACATCCACAATCATCAGGATCGCTTTCTAAGTGCTCTTTGTAATAGACAGCAGAATATTGCTGTTCGAATGTTGCATTACGTTCGTAATCGTGTAAGTAGTTTTCCCAATTGAAGCCTATTGTGTTTGCTTTAGCATTGAATACTTTATCCAATCCTGCATAATCGATATCATAGTCAAGGTTGTAACTTTCATCAAGTGTGTATACCTGCTTGAATGAACCACCAGTACTTGCTTTTGCCGTAAAAGTTATTTTTCTACCTGACTTAGAACCTTGAAAATATAGATCCTCCGTCGAAACATACCCACTTGGAGCTGAAGCAATAGGAAGCAAGTATTCAAACTTATTTCTTTTGTCACTTAACATTTCTATTAGCTCCTCCGTCGTCTCTTCTCCTCTCGTATACGTCTTCTTTGTATATTCCTTCAGTTTTACGGATGTCACTTTACCTCCTTTACTAGAGAAAGTAACAATTACCTTATCGTTTTGTAAAGTAAAATCTTTTGCTGTTCCCACAGATGCTGATGCAAATGGTCCAAATAGTCCTGCATTTTGTGCAAGCCTTACAGAGTCTGGTAGTTGAACCGCTGGAACTGGAGTCACAACTGCAGCTGCAGCTGTTTGATCCAAGCTTTCAGCTGCGATCTGAATATTGGCGATAGAGTCTTGCATTCCCTGATGTTTCGCCATTTCTTCTTCACTAGGTTTATTCAAATATGACCAAACGAATAAGGTCGAGAATAAAAGTATAAACCCAATTATATGATTTTTTTCCATTGTGTATTTTTGCTTTCGAAATGAGGCATTTGTTGCGTAGCCTCAAAATTCGGTGCAAATGTACAATTTTTCGAGGCTTATTCGATAGAAAGCTTTATTTGATCTACCACTTTGACAGTATTTTGATCTGCTCCTTGATTTATCTATTAATTAACGTTGAGTGCTGAAAATTTATTCATAGAATTGAAAAATGAAAACTAAATGGCATAACATAATGATTTCATGTTCAGAAATTTGTATTTAATAACACACTTAACCAACAATACTATACTGTTTAATTCATAACATTGTAGCTTTGCATTCTATTTGCAATCCTCACTACATAGAATAATCAGATTAAATAAATGAAACAATACATAGCTGAATTTATAGGAACTTTTGCACTTGTATTTTGTGGTACTGGTGCCATAGTGATCAATGAAGTAACTGCGGGCCAAGTCACTAATGTCGGAATCGGAATCACATTTGGAATGATCGTTATGGCGATGATTTACACCTTTGGAAGAATCTCGGGAGCACATATCAACCCCGCTGTAACCATTGCTTTTGCGTTTGCTTTTAAAGTAAATAAAAGAAGTTTAGTAGGTTATATTATTGCACAATTATTAGGGGCGTTTTTAGCTTCAATCGTATTGGCTTTTCTTTTTCCTTCTAATATGAATTTAGGAACTACATTACCCGCGGGCAGTTGGCAGCAATCTTTTGTATTGGAGATTATATTGACCTATTTCCTTATGCTGGTTATCATTTTTGTAAGTCAAAATAAAAAGACGAGCCATATGACTGGCATGGCCGTTGGATCAGTTGTTATGTTAGAAGCAATATTTGCAGGACCAATCACAGGTGCGTCAATGAACCCTGCAAGATCAATAGCTCCCGCAATCATATCTGGAAACACTACACATCTTTGGTTGTATATAGCAGCGCCTATTATCGGTGCTATACTAGCTGCTTACACTTGGAAATATATGGAAGAAGATTGATTTTTTGTTGATGTAGTGATTTTGTTGATTTGACAGCCTGCAAAATTGATTTTTGCTACACTGTCCTACGTGTTTGCTTTGCAAGACACTTGGTTGATTTTTTGATTTTTATTCTACTAAAAAGTGATATCCCACTCCTTTGAGCGTCATGATATTTACCTTATCATCTCCGGATAAATATCCTCGGAGTTTTCTGATGTATACATCAAGATTTCTGCTATTGAAGTATGAATCGTCATTCCAAACCTTCAGCAAGATCTCTTTTCTTTCTGTGGTTCCATTTATGTTTTCACATAACAAGCCTAAGATCTGGCTTTCTTTATGAGACAATGTTCTTTTATCTGATTCAGAAATCAATTGATGTTTAATTGGATGAAATGTGTAATATTTTCCAATAGGTATATCATCTACTTTAGGGGTTTCTTTTTTAATTCCGTCTGTAATCTTGAGGAGGTTTTGGATACGAACTTCCAGCTCCTCCATGCTGAACGGCTTCTTTATATAATCATTACCTCCCGCTTCAAATCCTACAACTACATCTTGCGTTTGGCTTTTTGCCGTGAGAAATATTATCGGAACCTTACTATCTAGAATTCTCACTTCTTTAGCAATTTCATAACCGTTCTTAAAGGGCAACATTATATCAAACAGACATATATCAGGAACGAATTCTAAGAAAAAACGATCTACATTCTTTCCATCTGATAAATGCATAACTTCGTGCCCTAATCTCACTAAACTTTCTTGTACGATTTTAGCTAAAAATGCTTCATCCTCTACATATAATATCTTTGCCATTGGTCTATACTTTAGGAATTGTGATCAAGAATTTAGTTCCTATATTTTCTTCACTGTCCACAGAAATACTGCCTCCGTGTTTATTGATAACATCTTTAACATAACTCAAACCTAAGCCATGACCTTTCACATTATGCTGGTCATTCGTTGGCACTCTAAAGAATCTATCGAAAACTTTATCAGCATGCTCTTTCGGAATTCCAATTCCATTATCCTTTATTGTGACTATTAGGTTTCCATTTTCTTCGTGCATGTTTATTTCAACTTTGGGTTCTCCCCCACTATACTTTAATGCATTATCGATAATATTATATACCACATTGGTAAGATGGACAGAATCACCCTTTATTGATGGATTTGACGAAGCATTGTGAAACTGCACATCAGCATTTCGATTGTCAAATTGTAGTTTCATAGAGTCTAGAATTTCTTCAATAATCTCATTCATTTTGATAGTCCCCATCTTAATATTGCTGTCTTCTCGATCAAAAACGGCAATATTGAGCACCTTATCTACTAGAAGTGACAATCGACTCACTTCATGTCTCGATATATCAACATACTCCTTCGTTCTTTCTGCATCTTTTGTTAAATCAAATCCAGAGATAGCTTCAAGTGCTACAGACATTGTTGCGAGTGGCGTTTTTAGTTCATGTGTCATATTATTTATAAACTCACTTTTTACTTTTACGAGTTGTTGTTGCTTGACATAATTGCGCATCAACGTCCAAAAAGCAAGCCCTACAATGCCCAATAAAAAGAGACTAAACAATATAATAGGCAACATTTTCTTCAATATAAATAACCTCACTCCTACTACATCTACTATCCAATTATTAATGCCGAAACTCCGAGAAGTATATTCAACTCTCATACCATCTGGAGTTGTTTCCTTATCAGTAATTATAGCATATTTTGAAGGCAGATTATTCTTGACTAACTTTTCCGAAAAGAGGGCATAAGTTTTATCGTTTCGAGATTCGGATACACTAAAAACTTGATCCAAAATAATTTCTGCTTTAAAATCCTTGCCTGATAAATCTGTAAACTTGGGGAATTGGAAGCGTTCATCGCAGTCCAAACTATCTGATTTAATCCATCTAGCAAGATCCTTTTCTTTATGTATTAATCTTATTGGAAGAGAGTCTGTATCGTCTATGATTTCAATAAACATCTCAGATTTATCATCGATTTGAGATATTCTTTCTTCAGTCTCTGTCAACAAGTAGGATAATTTCTTTTGTGAACTAGTAAGAGTGTCTTTAGTTAAGGTTTTTGTTTTCTTAGACGTTAATTCAGGAAAACGTAATTCCTTTCCAATACCATCATCAGATATCCTCAGGTCAGTTATCTGGATTTTTACAGAATCGCCACCAATCCCTAATGAGTCAGTTTCATTAGATTTGAAAAAATAAGTTAACCTATCTGTAATATCAGAATCCTTTACTTCAGTATAAGCAAGCTGTAGTTGAGTTCTTATGTCTTCGTTCAGTTGCTCTTTCTCCTTCTTGTAGCTATTCATCAACCAATACGAGACAAAGAGTATAAGCAGCATCATGCTACTCAAAACTAATATCCATGGAAGTTTTTTATTACTCATACCTCATTCTTATTAATCATAATCCAAATATACACCCTAGGCCTATGACTTGTTGGATTCATTAACCTTAATTAACCTTCCTTCTACCTAAATTAACCTAGTTCGAGAAGAAGTCGCTATAGATTTGTGTCATCAAAGAAATATAATTAAACACTTAAAATTTATACAATGAAAAATCTATTCGTAATCATCGCACTTTTTGTAACAATACAATTATCAACAGCACAGTCATCTGGAATAATATCCTATATATCAACACAAAAATTAGAAATAAAAATGGACGACATGCCAGAAGGAGTCGATTTATCTGGAATGTTACCAACAAGTAGATCTGCAACAAAAGAGCTTATTTTCAATAAAAATGAATCGGTTTATATAGATGGTAAAGAAGAAGTGGAGGATACAGAATTCACGTCAGATGATGGAAGCTTCAAAATGGTAATTATGGAAAGTGATGTCGAATCTAGACTATACAACAACTACAAAACTAAACTAAGAGTTAGTCAAGAAGACTTCATGGGTAAGGCATTTGTAATTAATGAAACTTCACCAAAATACAACTGGAAGCTTACTAAAGAAAAAATCAAATTTCTAGGGTATGAATGCACAAAAGCAACAACAACTAATGAAGAAGATGAAGAAATAGTTGCATGGTTTGCACCAGCAATCAAAACTCAAGCAGGACCTGACGGATACGGACAATTACCAGGTGCTATTCTAATGTTTTCGCTTGATAATGGCAAAATAGAAATAAAGGCTACAAAAGTAGATCTCAAGGAAGTGGATAAAATCGAAATCCCAGATGACGGTAAAGAAGTAACAGGTGAGGAATATGAAAAAATAGTTGAAGAAAAGATGAAAGAAATGGCAAAAGAGTATGGTGGAAACGGGACTATTCTTGAAATCAGAGGATAAGAATCTCATTCCATATATAGTCAATTCTAAACATTTTCAATTCTAGATGCTAACCAAATGAAACACACACTAATATTTATATTTCTACTCGTAACTAGCTTTCTTTCTTCACAATCTTATCAAATAAATGGCAATGTTTTAGATAAGGAAAACACACCTTTGATCGGAGCGACAGTTGTAGTATTAGATCAAGATACGACCATGATAGCTTTCGGAATCACTGATGATTATGGAAATTATGAAATTTACGATGTGCCGGCGGGAAAACAAATTCTGCAGGTTAGTTATACTGGATACACTGACAACAGTCACGTTATAAATTTAGAAGGAGAGGAGAGCGAGATAGACCTTGGGCAGATTGTGCTCGAGGTTTCATCTCAAATACTTGAAGAAGTAAGCATAAAGGCCGAGCATATCCCAATGGGAATTCTTGGTGACACAATTAATTATAATGCCGCCGCTTTCAAGACAAGACCAGGCGCTAGTGTCGAGGATCTATTGAAGAGATTACCCGGAATAGAAGTAGCGAGAGATGGTAGTATCAAAGCACAAGGAAAGGATGTGCAGAATATTTTGGTTGATGGAAAAGAGTTCTTTTCTGGTGATGCGACAATAGCTACAAAAAATTTAGAAGCGGAAGCAATTGATAAAGTCCAAGTATTTGATAAAAAATCAGAAGAAGCTGAATTTACTGGTGTAGATGATGGTCAAGAAGAAAAGACGATCAACTTAAAACTTAAGGATGGATACAAAAATGGTGGATTTGGCAAAGCATCTGTAGAAGGTGGCAGTGAAGATACTCGGCAAGCAAAATTAAACTACAATCGATTCGGGCCTTCTATGCAAGCATCAATAATCGCCAATACAAATAACATAAATAAACAAGCCTTCAGTTTCAATGATTATGTGGACTTTATGGGAGGATTTCAGAATGTGATTGCGGCAGGTGGTCTTTCGGAATATGGTCCTATGTCTCAAAATGGTAGCGGTGGGTCTGGAATAACAGACCAAACATCGATCGGAAGTAATTTGAATTTGGAATTATCCAAAAAAGTAAAAATGAATGGAAATTTCCTTTTCGCTCACAAAAACAATAATATAAATCAAACAGGCACAACTCAAAACTACCTTAGCAATGAAGCTTTTACAACAATCGATACATCAAATACAATTAGTACAACTAAAAACCATCGATTGAACACGAAACTGAAATACAACCCAAACCCAATGAATGCATTCACTTGGAATGTCAAGCTATTTACTATAGGAAATGATAATATAAGTGAGGCTTCTACTCTCTATCTTTTGGAAACTATTGCTACAAACTCAACAAGTAATGACCTTAATTCAAATTCAAGATCATTGAGTTTGGCTACTGATATTTTATACAAAAAGAAATTCCAAACAAAAGGTAGAAACCTCCTTACAAGAGTAAAATACGAGCACATTACCAGAGACGAGACTACAGATATTGACAATACAATTTCAAGTATGTCGATAAATGAAAGAATATTGCAATTACAAGAATTTAATAACCTGAGAAAAGTAACATCTGGAAGCTTAGATTATACAGAACCGATTGGAAACAAAATGTACTTAGGTATGAAGTATTCAGTTAGAAATGAAGATCAGACGCCAGAGAGAATTTATTTTGGAAGGGAAGGCACACAATTGTACAATCTAGAAGATCTAAGTAGTTTATTTAACAAATCTTGGACATCACATAACTTTGGTCTTTCTATTAAAAGAAATCGGAAGAAACTAAAATTAAATTTCGCTGCAAATTACACTTATGCAAATCTTATTGCATCTGAAAGAGGCGAAATATTGAACCAGAATCAAAAGTATAACTACTTATTACCTTCAGCTTCTGCAAAATTCACATTTAGAGGTGGTAAATCTTTGGATATGGACTACTATACTAATGTCAATTCTCCAAGTCTTGCTCAAATGGTAACACAGGTTAACAATCTAAATCCAAACACTAATATCCTTGGTAATCCAAATTTAAATCCAGAATACGTACACACTTTTTCATTGGGGTTCAATCACTTTGATTCATTTAATTTCTCAAGTCTTTTTTGGAATTTCAGAGCATCATTATCACCTAATAAGATCGTCAACTCTAGAACAATAAATGAGGACTTTGTTACTGAAATTTTACCAATTAATGCGCAGAATCACCAGTCATATACAGGATATTTCAATCATTCCACTCCGATTCGAAAACTAAAAATTAAGTATTCGGTTGATTCTCGTTTATCTTATAGCAGATACAAAACACTAATCAACGCTGAGCAAAGTGATGTTTCATCTGCTGTGAGTTCTATTGGTTTAAGTATTGAAAATAGAAATAAGGATATCTTTGATATTAAAGGAGGTGCCAACATCGACCTAAGTGCTTATTCAAATGATTTCAACTCAAACTTCGACAATCCGTTTTTCAACTATAGCCTTTATTTAGATGCTTTTATTGATTTTGGCAAAGGATGGAGCCTAGGTTCTAAATTTGATTACCTAACATATAACGGAGGCTTATTTGCTGAAGATCAAGTTCAACAGTTATGGAATGCTAATTTATCCAAATCGTTTTTGGACAACAAATTAACAGTAAAGATAACTGCACATGACATGCTTAACCAAAACAATGGGATAAACAGATCCGGAGGAATAAACACTCTATCTGACAATCGATTCAACACACTCGGAAAATATGTAATGGTCGGCGTAAGCTATAGGTTAGGAATAACTAAAACCAATGGAATTGGTCTCCAATAATACAATCAAAAAATTTGAAGTTGTTTGATTATCGAGCTCTAGTTGTGATGATCAATTAGGGCTTTTTTACTTGATACTAATTTATTTTAGATCACCCAATAAATTGGGTGATCTAAAACTAAGAGAGCGTTTCGAATAATGATTAGTTACAATCAATTTCCTCTAAATCCATCCTTGTTTGTTCGATTTCAGTTTCAGAAATCCCATCACAATCTTCTGCCGCATCAATCCAATCTTCTATGGCATCAACATACTTCTTGCAATTTTCTTCTGATTCATCAAGTCCATAAGTAATACCTGTTGATAATATAAGATTTGTTTGATTGGCAAACCATTCTGTATTACATTCATTTCCACTTCCTCCAGGTGAATCTTCATCAGAACCACAACCTATAATTGAAAAGCAAAGAATAAAAGTAAATAAAGTAAAATAGGTTTTCATACGCTTTTTTTTAAATCCTCTTTTATTAATAGTGAGAGAACTTTTATTAATGAATTAAATATTTCAACAGCAAAATTAAGCGTACACTACCCTATGTTTCACCACTAATGCATGATTGGCCTTTTTCAATATGTACTTTGACTTTTATAATGACTCCAAACTAGGTAATTCACTGTTAGGTCTAAGTATACATTCAAATACCCTATAGGTAAATTCGAGTATATTCCTACATACCCAAATAGCATATTTGTTTCTAATTTTAAAACCGTCAAACAAATTAAAATGAGACAACTATTACTTTTGGCTTTATCTATTGTTTTTATTTCTATGAATGCGCAACCTACCATCACAGAATCAGCAATTCTTCCTATTGGCACTGTACTTAAGGCTACCTATAATGAAGGACCTTTATCAATTGATAACAATGGAGCAAATCAAACATGGATTTTTCCAGAAAACTTAAATACTGAAACTTTCAATACTAACCTTTCAATAATTGATTCTGACGATGCCCCTTTTTCAGAACTATTCCCTGATGCTATGTTTTCCATCCTCAATGAAGATATTTTTGTCTATAGTCATTATAAAATTGAAAATAATCAATTGATAAGCTTAGGTTATGATTTAGGTGATGACTCTTTCGGTGGTCTAACATATACAACTAGTACCCCAGGAGAAGCTATTTTGAAATGGCCATTGACCTACTTGGAAGAATGGAATACTGAATCTATGATTGTAGATTATATAACTGGAACTAAAATTGGCATGGGAACTAGGAATTATTCTGCGAAAGCTACGGGCTATGGTAATGTAGAAACACCAAATGGCCTATATGAAAACGTATTAAAAATTGAAGTAGATTATGTCAATCAAGGGTATCCTATAGATCAAATATTATTCTTTCATCCTACATCTATGATACCTCTTGTTTCAGTCGATATATATGGCGATGGAGATTTTGGATACACGTATATTGATATTAAAAGCCTTCCAACATCCTCAGAAGATTTATATTTTCATGAAAATATAAAAGCTTATTATACCAATGGTGAAATACATCTAAAACATAATAAAAACTTGACAATTAAAGATATTACTCTCACAAATGGAAAATCAGCTGTAATTCCTTTTTCAAGTAGTCAAAATGAGCAGCTTACAATTTTGAAACTTAACAACAATATTGCACCGGGAATATATTATGTATCAGCAATATTAAAGAACAAACGATATTCTGCAAAAATATTTATACCTTAATTCTTTGCAATATCAAAATTGAATTTTAGTCTTTAACTAATAATATTCCCTTTTGATATGTAATTCATCTTTACTTTGTGAAAAATATAATTATTACCCTTTGTTTTACCCTGACTTGCACTATCGGCAAGCTTAATGGGCAATTGGGTTTTATTAAGCACTATACAGTAAATGAAGGATTACCATCTAATGATATAATAAAATTCGAGAAAGATCTATATGGTTTTTTATGGATTGGAACATTGAATGGGATCTCAAGATTTGATGGAAGTAATTTTACGAAATTCCATAATTTAGGGAAAGAAGAAAACGGTCTTCAGGGTAATTCTATTTATTCAATCTTAGCGACTCAAGATACATCTGTTTGGGTTTCAACGTATGGAGGAGGAATAAGTATTTATAAATATAGATCAAACACATTCAACACATTACAAAAAGGAAACAAATCAATTCTCGAAAATAGAGTTATGGGTCTGATAGAAGTTGACTCAACCTCTATAATTGCCCACTACAGAGGTTTAGATGCTCATTCAGGAGGTCTTACAATACTGAATAACAAAGGAGATGTTATTAAACATCAATTACAAGATGTAATACAAGAAGATGGATTTAAATACCGTTTTCAAGATCATTCTTTACATGAAAAAAAACTTTTCACCAGCGGATATCAACTATATGAAATCGACCTCGTAGACTTCTCATTTTCAACATTCGAATATCCCTTTCGCATTAACCGATATTCAGATGTTACTGCAATTAATCACATTACTGACAAAACGATGCTTGTCGGAGGGATTAATGGATTATATAAATTAAATATACCCAAGAAAGAATGGGACGCAATAGATAAAAACATCAATGTAAAACAGATTGTAACTCTAGGTCAGTCTCAACTTATATTAACTAGAAAACAAATACTGTCATTTGACCCCAAAACAGGTAAAACAAAGACGATACTTTCAGCTTCCAATTTAGCAAGCGTAAGTTCGGACTTAATTCTAAATCGCATATTCGTTCATAACAATTTATTATGGATTGGGTCTAATATAGGTCTTTGGTCAGTTGACATTAAACAATCTAATATTAGTAGGCAAGAGTTTCAAATTAAAAATAAAAAAATTCAAACACCTATCCCTTTATCAAAGGATCAAAAAAATAAACTTCACTATATCTCACGTAATGGAGTAATATTTAAAGAAAAAAATGGTCAAACAGAATTTATCAACAGTATAGCTGGGGTTCTCCACGATATGACTCCCTTTTCAGAAGACTTCAAATCATGGATATTTGCTAGTGACAGCGGATTATACAAATACAACCTGGAGTCATCAAAAGTGGAAGATCTTGTTCTAAAATATAATATATCAGCGCTTAAAAACAAGAGCATCTGGTCCGTTTATAAAGAGGGAGAACAAGTCTGGCTGGGTACAAAAACAAATGGGTTATACAAATATGATATATCAACAGACTCCTTGATTAATTTTAGAAATAATCCTACTAATAAATTATCATTATGTTTTGATAGATATTTATTCGATATAACAAAAGGACCGGACGGTTTCCTTTGGATATCAACAGATAAAGGGCTCAGTATACTCGATCCAAAAAACGATGAATGGATAAGATATCCTGGTATAATTGATACTCTAAGCGAGTATATAATACATCATAGTGCTAGAGGAGAATACTACATGTGGATCGGAACAAGAGATCATGGTTTATATAGATATGATATTAATACACATAAAACTAAGATATATACACTCAAAGATGGCCTACCTTATACAGGTGTAAATCGAGTCATATGCAAAAATGGGCTAGTCTTTTGCTCTACTAGAGAAGGCCTCGCAGTTATAAATGAAAAAACAGATGAAATAGACATATTAAATGAAAAAGATGGGCTCAAAAGAAAGGGGCTATATTATGCAAGACTCAGTATCAATGAAAAAGAAGATCTAATTGTTTCTTCTGGAAATGACAATTACATTTACAAATTTGAAATTCAAGGACTATTTAAGAATTCAAAATTGCCAGACATCAACATTAATCAGCTAAATGTTCATGGAGGAAAACAAAGTAAACAATTCTATTACCCATCAAAAAAAATCACTTTAGAAGCAGATCAAAATAATTTTCTCGTTTCTTTTAACAGCATAGATTTCGATAATAATCCAATTGAATACCGATACATAATGAAGAATTATGACTCGGATTGGATTTATTCAGGGACTAGACAAAATGCGAATTATGCCCACATTAGTGGCGGTGAATATTCATTTATAGTTGAATCATCAATCCACGGAGGTCAATGGGGTCAACAAAAATCAATAGAAATCCAAGTCCTACGGTATTGGTACAATAACTTGTGGTTTTATTTGATTCTATCTCTATTGTTATTGGGATTAATCTATTATTTGTATTCTTCTCGAATTCAAAAGATTAAGTTGGATCAAAAATATCAGGCATTGTTAGCCGAGACAGAAATGAAGGTACTTAGATCACAAATGAATCCTCATTTTATTTTTAATGCTTTGAACTCAATTAAAAGCTTCATCGTTGAAAATGATCAACGAAATGCAACCAATTACCTTAACAAATTCAGTAAACTTATACGCTTGATACTTAATCACTCCAGGAGCGAACAAGTACCCCTTGAGCATGAGGTCCAAGCAATTAGACTTTATATTGAAATGGAAAGTTTAAGGTTTAATTCTTTTGATTTTGAAATGAAGTTTGATGAAAAATTGCAACTAAAAAACATATTTGTTCAACCAATGATCATTCAGCCGTTCCTTGAGAATGCAATATGGCACGGACTTCTTCATAAAAAAGAAGGGAGTAGGTTATTAAAAATGAACATCTTAAAATCTACAAATAATCAACTCCTAATTAGAATTATAGACAATGGTGTAGGAAGAAAGAAGGCTCAGGAACTAAAATCTAAATCAGCAATTCAGAAAAAATCCTATGGAATGAGAATAACTGAGGACCGTATCAATCTTGCATCTAATTCGAACGAGTCAAAATTTGTAACAATCATTGATTTATTTGAAAACGACGTTCCATCAGGAACAGAAGTCAAGTTAATCCTTCCATTTACATCTGAAAACCAAAAATCATGAAACTCAAAGCTATAATAATCGACGATGAAGAAAGAAGCATAACTTCGCTCAAGTGGGAACTGGATGCATTTAAAGATCGAGTTGAAATTATTGCTACATGTACAGATAGTACTCGTGCTAAGGCATTAATCATGAAAATGAACCCTGATGTTATTTTTCTTGATATAGAAATGCCAGTTTTAAATGGTATAGATTTAATCAGATCATTCGACAAAATTCCTTACGGTGTTATTTTCACAACAGCATATGATCAATTTGCAGTTAGTGCTTTTGAAATTAATGCAATAGATTATTTACTAAAACCAGTGGACAAAGATGATATAGATCGAGCACTTAAAAAATTAGAACATACGTATGATAATCAACAACTCGAGAATCAATTCAAAGCACTGTTCAAAAATCTAAATACTACAGCGTTTAAAAAAGTAGTATTGCCTGTTTTAGAAGGTTTTCAATTTGTGAATGTTGAAGATATAATTAGATGTGAAGCAGATGGAAATTACACTAAAATTCACCTCCTAGAAGGTTCATACATCCTTATTTCTAAACCACTCAAAGAAATAGAAAGCTTAATTGATGACCAAAGTTTCTGCCGTGTGCATCATAGCCATTTGGTTAACCTCAGGTATATTTCAAAATATCGAAAAGGAAAAGCTGGCTCCTTGACTATGGATGACCAAACTATTGTTCCAGTATCAAGAGGAAAAAAAGACAATTTTTTAGACTTGCTATAATTTACAGTTTCACTTTTCTTGATATTTTTATAATACAACAATCTCTTTTCGATAAGGAAATGAATTGAACTCCACTAATTATAGATTTTTTTATATATTTTAAGGTTCAAAGAAATACATATGAATAACAGTAGACGAAAGTTTTTAGGGATCAGCGTAGCATTAGGATTATCTCCTATACTGGATGTCAGCCCTCTGGGAAATCTCATTGACATTAAAGAGAGTGAGAGTAAATTAAAAATTCTAATTCTTGGGGGCACCAGTTTTTTAGGGCCCCATCAAATAGCGTATGCCTTAAAAAGAGGACACGAAGTGTCTATATTCACTAGAGGTAAAACAATACCTGATATTCATAAAGATCTCTTCTCTAAGGTTGAAAAACTAGTGGGAGACAGAGAGGATAATTTGGAAGCTCTAAAAAACAGAAAATGGGATGTGGTCATTGACAACTCTGGTCGTAAAACAAAATGGACCAAAGACACCGCTCAACTGTTAAAAGACAATGTTGGGCTATACATGTATACATCTTCTGTCAGCGTCTATTACCCTTATACAGGTGATGACTTCTCAGAAAGCAGACCATTGGTTACTAAAATACCAGTGGGCACTCCAGAACAAGAAAAGCCAACATATGAATATGGCGTGATGAAGGCCACTTCAGAAGTAGCAACTATCGATGCTTTCGGAGCTGATCGGTCTATTATTGTGAGGCCAACACTGATCGTCGGCCCTGGAGATCGTACGGATCGATTTCCTTACTGGCTTGCTAGGTTAGAAAAAGGTGGAGATATTATAATTCCTGGTAAAGCGGATGAAGTCGTCCAGTACATTGATGTCAGAGATTTAGCTGGATGGATGATAAGATTGCTAGAAAATAAAGCAGCCGGAATCTATAATGGATCAGGTCCTGGATTTGACATGACGACCAATGCCTTTGTACATGGAATCCATGCGAGCTATAAATCTCCTGTCAATTACATCCAAATTGATGATCTGAAATTTTTAGAAGAGAATGAAATAATCGGAATCCAACCTTGGGTTATCCAATTGCCAAAGTATGCGGGGATGTCTAGGAGTGATAATAGTGCAGCGATTGAGGCTGGCATGCAGTTTAGGTCATTATCTGAGACAGTTTGGGCTACTAATGAATGGTGGAATTCGGGGGCTGTAACTCAGGAAAGGCGAGATAATATATTATCAGGTGAGCAGTCGTTCATGAATCGGGAGAAGGCGATATTGGAGAAGTGGAGAGCTAGGGAGAAGTAGGCTTGGGGTTTATGTATTGGAGGTGGTTGGCTTAGTTTATTTCTAGTCAATTGTTTAACGGTTCTGCGGATATGGGTTGAAGTGAGAAAAATGCGCGTTAGCGGCTTTTTTTCTCACGTTTACCTATATCTGCAGTTGTGCTGTCGTCCGACACTTGGGGAGGAGGATGGCACAACTGCGGCAAGCCGCAGAATCGTTGAGACAGCATGCGACCGCAGGGAGTATGCTGTCTCAACGGTTCAAGTATACGTGGCGGACGCAGCGATAGCAAGTCTGATCATCGTACACTGTGTTAGATTCAGTTTACAAACCTATTAAGATAGAATTCATAGTGATTCTTGTTCACAAATAATTTCTCAGGAATATCTTTAGTCATATTTAGGTACGTATCTGCTAAATCTATTTTTGTTTGTAGATGGTGAAAAAGATAATATTTTTCAATTGGTGAAAGTTGATTTGAAATCAATCGAAGATAGAACCCTTTATCTGAATGATTAGATTTAAATGCAAAATCCACTACATTTGAAAGAGTATTAAAATATATGGTGAAATTATTGCTCATGTCTATTTCAAAGTATTTTTTCATATTCAATTTCAATTTCTCATCAACAATCTTACTTTCATTCATCGATTTTCGTATGTAGTTTTTATTTAATTCTTTTGAAAAATCGAGTAAAGCGTTTTGACCAATTTTGGTGATTTCCTTGGTGATTTTCCCGTTTGTTTTTATTGTGATCTGAACATCAATTTCGTTTAAGTTGTTTTGTTGAAGGTTTAGTAATTGAAAGAATGTAGATTCAAATTGTTGTTTTTCAAAAACTCCTCTTGTTTGCTGCAATTCCAATCGTTGTAAGGACAGCTCTTTACTCTGGAGAAATATAGTATAAATTACACCTGCTAATGCTAAACCAGAAAACAAGGCATTGACTGCACCAAACATGTCTCCAAATGTTCCCCGATCCGCTGGGTTTTCAAAAAACAAATAAAGCGAAATAGCAGATAAAAGCCATATTATTATAATTCCTGCAATGATGTATTTTATATTTATTTTATTGTCCATTTATTTTGCTCTAATTGAAGCTAACTTATTTATAACCGCACCTCTTTTTTAAACTAATTCCCTTTTTTAATAACCAAAATCAATAAACATTTATTTTCAGTGACATAATATCATCATTGAAAATATTAGCCGTGTCTAAACGGCTATTATCTGAATCAAGATGTTCATGAGACGGTTGCCCTCAAATAATAATCGACCAACTTTCATGAACTTCAATTTCATGAACATTAACATAAGTCACTTTCCAGAAATGGATATACTTGGTTACCTTTAATTTGATCTTAATTGTAATCTGAGGATTAAGGTAGGAATAAAATCTATAAATCTAAAAAATTGAATCAGTTTTGATTGCTAACCGTAAATATAACAAACCTTGCTGACCCGCAGAGCAGCTATGTTTTGTCATATAATGCTATGTACTTTATTTATACCTTTGAAGTATAATTTATATCATGGAAAAACGTCTAGGAAAATTTGAAAAGTATCTCTGGTTATGGGTCTTTCTCTGTATGTTGATTGGAATACTTCTTGCCCAATATTTTCCCAATCTAAGCCAAAATTTGGATGACTGGAAAATAGGGAATGTTTCAGTTCCCATAGGTATTTGTTTGTTTTTAATGATGTATCCAGCTTTACTTAATTTCCAGATGAGTGAAGTTAAAAAACTTCTTAAAGCCCCTAAACCAATATTACTTACCCTATTTTCTAATTGGTTGATTGCGCCTATAGTGACAGCCGTTCTAGCATATTACTTCCTTGAAGGTCGGGATCAGCTAATAATAGCTCTAATTTTATTAGGTTCCAGCCCTTGTACAGCAATGGTTATTATTTGGGGGAGTTTGGCAAATGGTAATCAAGAACAAAATGTGATAACAACAAGCATAAATACCATAACTATAATGTTCCTATATGCTCCGGTTGTCATCCTACTAACTGGTATTCAAGGGATAGATATTGATAAATACGAATTAATCATTTCTGTTTTGGTTTTTATTGGAATCCCAATGATTGCAGGTCTTGTGTCGCGAAAACTTCTGATCAAGAGTAAAGGGTTGGAATGGTTCGAAGATGTATATAGATCCATTCTGGGTAAAATTGCGATATTAGCATTGCTTATTACACTGTTACTTTTATTTACATTAAATGGGGAAGTATTGATACAAAACCCTCAGGATATGCTCCTAGTTTCAATTCCACTTCTAATTGGGTTTGTGATTATAGTAGCATTAAATGTACTGTTAACTAAGTTGTTCAAATTAAAATATAAAGAAGCAATTATAACTGTATTAATAGGTTCGTCAAGTCATTTCGAAATTGCCATAGCTACCGCTATTGCTCTATTCGGATTAGGTTCTCAAGCCGCCCTTGGTACGACAATGGGACTATTCTGGGAAGTGCCAATTATGCTAGGCTTAGTATATTTCGGGAATTACCTACAGCGAAAATCTTTTTGGAAAAATTAGCACGTGAGCTAAATTGTACATAACTTATTTATAATCACACCTCTTTTTGAGATGAATTCCCATCTGTAAACTAATATGTTTACATAAGAATTACAAATGTAAATGTATAGGTTGACGTGTATAGAAGCTAACAATTAGCTAAACACACCCCACATTCAAAAAATACACGAATTCATAATATAACTACCTATTTTCATATTGATTATCAATCCATTACAATATAACACCCTTCACACAATAACCGTGTCGAAACGGGTATTATCTGAATCAAGATGTTCATGAGACGGTAGCCCACAAATAATAAACAACCTACTTTCATGAACTTCAAATTGACGAACATTAACGTAAGGCACTTCACAGAAACGGATATATTTGGTTACTTTTATTTGATCTTAATTGTAATCTGAGCATAAGGTAGGGATAAAATTTAAGAGTATAAAAAATGGAATTAGTTACATTTCTCAAAATTTCAGCTAAACGCAGCAGCAACCGAATGCGAGCTATTGTTGTCTTAGCCTTTTTTCAGGCTGGCTTTTTTAATAAATACAGATTACTTCCCCATTTTTTTCCTACGCCTTTGTCATCTAATATTTTAACAACTTCTAAGTTAATTTCACTTAAATAATCTTTCAATTCTTCTATTTCTATCCAATGCATCTCAATTACTGACCTTTTCCTATAATAGATCTGCCGAATTAAATTCACTCCTCTTAAACCCTGTCTCTTATACACATCTGACGCTGCCGACGAAGAGGATAGTGTAGA
>OJIO01000667.1_pt1 | contig 20029 bp, 18 predicted proteins | sample 1595621 | NCBI WGS metagenome assembly OJIO01 (sample SAMN05416776, study PRJEB24817) | seawater metagenome | isolation source: Sea water | place: Canada:Atlantic | collected 2013-07
AAAACTGTTAAAAGTTTTTTTGATGGTTTTAATGAAGTTATCTTAAAAATGGTAGATTTAATAATGCTGGCAGCTCCTTACGGTGTTTTTGCATTGTTAGCAGCTTTAATAGCAGAATCACCAAGTGTAGATCTATTTAAAGCTTTGGCATGGTACGCTTTAACTGTTGTATTAGGGCTAGCCCTAATGATAGTTATTTACAATATTCTTGTTTTTGTTTTCACAAAAAAAAGACCAAGCTTTTTTATGAAAGCTATTTCACCAGCACAATTACTTGCATTTTCTACTAGTTCAAGCGCGGCAACTCTTCCTGTTACTATGGAAAGAGTTACGGAACATATTGGAGTAGAAGAAGAAGTAGCAAGTTTTGTTTTACCTATTGGTGCCACCATAAATATGGATGGTACTAGTTTATACCAAGCTGTTGCAGCGGTTTTTATTGCACAAGCATTTGGTATGGATTTATCTTTTGGTACACAGTTAGGTATTATTGCTACAGCAACATTAGCTTCAATAGGTTCAGCAGCGGTGCCAGGTGCTGGTATGGTTATGTTGGTTGGTGTGTTAGGTTATGCCGGAATTCCAGAAGCAGGTTTGGCTCTTATTTTTGCAGTAGACAGACCTTTAGATATGTGTAGAACTGTGGTAAATGTTACTGGCGATGCAGCTGTATCTATGCTAGTTGCTATGTCTATTGGTAAATTGGGAGAACCAAAAAAGAAAAATTGGGATGATAACTATGAAGTACTAAAATAACAAAGCTTTAAAAATCAGACAGTATTTTCATTTAATTTTATTGAAATATAGTTAATTCATAAAAATTTTAGTTAAAATTTTAGAATCTGATAAAAATTCTTTGTTTCATAAAAATAAGATCCAATTCATTTGGAAAACAACAAATAAAATTGCAAAATTTGTAATTCAAAACATAGACATGAAATTTATTCAAATCCATCATCATCATTTTTATAATTCGGCTCAGGCGAAGTGAAAATGTATTGAATAAATTCAACATATTAAAAACCCGTTTGAGACAATCAAACGGGTTTTTCCATTTTAATAACCCAAAGATTATCTCAAAATAATTATAAGATACCCGCTTTCTCGGGCAATTATTATGACAACATTAAGAATTGCAATTCAAAAATCTGGGAGATTAAATGAAGACTCTCTGAAAATTATTAAAGACTGTGGAATTTCCATAGATAATGGCAAAGATCAGTTAAAAGCTTCTGCTAGAAACTTCCCCTTAGAAGTGTTTTATCTAAGAAATGGTGATATTCCTCAATACCTCAGAGATGGCGTTGTAGACATTGCTTTTATTGGCGAAAATGTATTGATTGAAAAAGGTGAAGAAATATTATTTACTCAACGTCTAGGATTCTCTAAATGTAAAGTTTCTCTAGCGATTTCAAAAAATGAAACCTATACAGGCATTGATTATTTCACCAATAAAAGAATTGCTACTTCCTATCCAAATACTGTTAGAAAATATGTAATTGATAAAGGAATTGAAACAGAGATTCATGTCATAAACGGTTCTGTAGAAATTGCTCCAAATATTGGACTAGCTGATGGTATCTGCGATATTGTATCTAGTGGTAGTACCTTATTTAAAAACAATTTAAAAGAAGTAGCGGTATTATTAGAATCGGAAGCTGTACTAGCTGTTTCTCCAAAACTAACGAAGGAAAAGCAGACTATTTTAAACAAGTTTCAGTTTAGAATTGAATCTGTTTTAAAAGGAAGAAACTCTAAATATGTTTTAATGAACGCTCCAAATGAGAAACTAAAAGACATCTTAAAGGTATTGCCAGGAATGAGAAGCCCTACTGTTTTACCATTGGCAGAAGAAGGTTGGAGTTCTGTACATTCGGTAATTAGTAAACACCAGTTTTGGGAAATTATAGATGAGTTAAAAGAAAAAGGAGCCGAAGGTATTTTGGTCTGTCCAATAGAAAAAATGGTGTTATGATAAGAAATATAATATATCCAAAAAAAGAAACTTGGTCTGAAATTTTAAAAAGACCCACCCAAACAGTTAAAGAAATTGAAACAACAGTGAACCAAGTTTTTGAAGACGTTCAAAAAAATGGAGATACTGCTATAAAAAAATACACCAAAAAGTTTGATAAAGTAGCTGTAACATCACTTAAAGTAACTCAGGAAGAAATTAGCATTGCAGTTGAAGCTGTTTCAAGAGAATTAAAAGAAGCTATCCAACAGGCAGCTGCTAATATTGAAAAATTTCATAGGGCACAAAAAACTGAAAAAGTGTATCAAGAAACTACTCCTGGAGTGGTTTGTTGGCAAGAAAAAAGACCAATAGAAAAAGTAGGGCTTTACATTCCAGGAGGAACAGCTCCATTGCTTTCAACAGTATTAATGTTAGCCATTCCTGCTAAAATTGCTGGTTGTCAAGAAATTATTCTATGTTCTCCTCCAAATTTCGAAGGAAAGATTGCCAATGAAATTTTATACACAGCACATCTTTGCGGTGTTACCAACATATTTAAAGTAGGAGGTATTCAAGCAATTTCGGGACTAACTTTTGGAACAGCAACCATTCCAAAAGTTTATAAAATATTTGGCCCTGGAAACCAGTTTGTAACAGTAGCAAAACAACTAGCAACCAAATACGGAGTAGCTATAGACATGCCTGCTGGCCCAAGTGAATTATTAGTAATGGCAGATGATTCTGCCAATGCATCTTTTGTTGCTTCTGATTTATTAAGTCAAGCAGAGCATGGAGCCGATAGCCAAGTAATATTGGTATCTACTTCAGAAAAGTTAATTGAAAATGTTTCTAAAGAAGTTGCAAAACAACTCAAAGAGCTTCCTAGAATAGAAATTGCTACCAAAGCCATTCAAAATTCAAAATCTATTTTAGTAAAAAACTTTAAAATTGCCCTTGCTTTAATTAATGAATACGCCCCAGAACACTTTATTGTATGTTCAAAAAACAATGATTTTTTTATTGATGGTATTCTCAATGCAGGTTCTGTTTTTATAGGGAATTATACTCCTGAAAGTGCTGGAGATTATGCATCGGGTACCAACCATACACTTCCAACCAATGGGTATTCAAAATCGTATTCTGGAGTTAATTTAGATAGTTTCACCAAAAGCATTACGTTTCAGGAAATCTCTAAAAAAGGTATTCAAAATATAGGAAAATCAATAGAATTAATGGCCTTAGCTGAAGGATTACAAGCACACAAGAATGCAGTAAGCATAAGACTAAAAGAAATAAACTCATGATTATTGAAAATCTAATAAGAGAAAACATTAAGTCATTAAAACCATATTCTTCAGCAAGAGAAGAGTTTAAAAACAGTGCTTCTAATCTTGTTTATTTAGATGCCAATGAAAACCCTTTTGATACAGGTTTAAATAGATACCCAGATCCACAACAGAATTTGGTAAAAGCAGCATTAGCCAAGATTAAAAATGTTTCTAGAGAACAACTATTGTTAGGAAATGGGAGTGATGAAGTGTTGGATCTAATCTTTAGAGTTTTTTGTGAACCTAAAGTAGATACTGTTATTGCCTTACCACCAACGTATGGAATGTATGAAGTATTGGCAAATACGAACGATGTTGGGCTAATAAAAATTTCGTTATTAGATAATTATCAACCCAATGTTGATGAAATTTTAAAAGCTCAAAATTCTCAAACCAAGCTATTGTTTTTGTGTTCTCCTAACAATCCAACCGCCAATAGTTTTAATGCAGGTAAAATAGAAACTCTTATTAAAAAATTTACTGGAATTGTTGTAATAGATGAAGCATACATAGACTTCTCTTCGCAAGAAAGTTGGATAGGTAGATTGAATGAGTTTCCAAACTTAATAGTTATTCAAACTCTTTCCAAAGCTTATGGTTTAGCAGGAATTCGTTTAGGAGCTTGTTATTCATCAACAAAAATTATTTCGGTTTTAAATAAAATAAAACCTCCTTACAATGTAAATCAATTAACACAAGAGACAGCTTTAAAAGCTTTACAGAATAGGATTAAAACAAACAATGAGATTGCTATTATAATATCTGAGAGAAATAAATTAAAAACTGATTTAGAAGAGATTAGTTTCATTATGAAAGTCTATCCTTCAGACGCCAATTTCTTATTGGTTAAAGTAGACAATGCCATTGTAAGATATGAACAATTGGTAGAACACGGAATTATAGTTCGCAATAGAACAAATCTACCTTTATGTGAAAACTGTTTGCGGTTTACAGTTGGAACAAAAGAAGAAAACAAAAAATTAATGAATACATTAAAATTATTGTAGATGAAAAAAGTACTTTTTATAGATAGAGACGGAACCTTAGCTATAGAGCCACCAGTAGATTATCAGCTAGATAGTTTTGAAAAATTAGAATTTTATCCAAAAGTATTTCAATATTTAGGAAAAATTGCCATAGAATTAGATTTTGAATTGGTGATGGTCACCAATCAAGATGGTCTTGGGACAGACAGTTTTCCTGAAGCTACTTTTTGGCCGGTACATAATTTTCTTATCAAGACCTTTGAGATGGAAGGTGTGGTGTTTACAGAGCAAATTATTGATAAAACGTTTTCAAAGGATAATGCTTCAACTCGAAAACCCAACACTGGTTTATTAATGCATTATTTTTCTGAATTATATGATTTAGAAAACTCTTTTGTAATTGGAGATCGATTAACAGATATAGAATTGGCTAAGAATTTAGGAGCAAAAGGAATTTTAATTAATAACAATAATACAGAAGGTGAAGATGAAATAACTGTTGCTAAAGAAGAGTTAAGGCAATTTATTGCTTTAGAAACTAATGATTGGTCAGCAATTTATGAATTTTTAAAAGTAAAAGAAAGAACAGGTAGCAGTACTAGAAATACAAATGAAACTAAAATTGAAATTGATGTAAACTTAGACGGAACAGGAAAAAGTACCATTGCAACCGGAATTGCCTTTTTTGATCATATGTTAGATCAAATTGCTCGTCACGGACAATTAGATTTAAACATTCAAGTACAAGGAGATTTAGAAGTAGATGAACACCACACCATTGAAGACACTGCCATTGCCTTGGGTGAATTATTTGCAAAAACCTTAGGAAATAAATTAGGAATAGAACGCTATGGATTTTGTTTGCCTATGGATGATTGTTTAGCACAAGTAGCTATAGATTTTGGTGGAAGAAATTGGTTGGTTTGGGAAGCAGATTTTAAACGTGAAATGGTAGGTAAAATGCCCACAGAAATGTTTATGCATTTCTTTAAATCATTCACAGATGGTGCAAAATGTAATTTAAATATTAAAGCAGAAGGCACAAACGAGCACCATAAAATAGAGGCTATTTTTAAAGCTTTTGCAAAAGCAATTAAAATGGCTGTAAAAAGAGATGTAGAAAAAATGATATTACCATCTACAAAAGGGATGTTATCATGAAGTTAATCATTTTAGATTACGGAGCTGGTAATATTAAAAGCATCCAATTTGCTTTTAATAGATTAGGTGTAAATGCTGTATTGTCTAGTAATATTAATGAAATTAAAGCAGCGGATAAAATTATATTTCCTGGTGTTGGTGAGGCAAGTTCTGCAATGAAAATGTTGAAAGAATCTAAATTAGATGTTATAATTCCAACCTTAAAACAACCTGTTTTAGGTATTTGCTTGGGTATGCAATTAATGTGTGCTAAAACTGAAGAAGGAAACACCAAAGGATTGGGAATATTTGATGTTACTGTAAAAAGATTTTCTAACAAAGTAAAAGTTCCACAAATGGGATGGAATACCATTACTAACTTAGAATCTAAGCTGTTTGATGGGATATCTGATAATGATTATATGTACCTGGTTCATAGTTATTATATTGAAGAAAATGAAAGAAGTATTGCAACCACAGATTATGAGATACCATATGCCTCTGCAATTCAAAAGAATAATTTTTATGGAGTACAATTTCACCCAGAAAAAAGTGGAAAATCTGGTGAAAGAATCTTACAAAACTTTTTAAACTTATAAGATGAGAATTATACCAGCCATAGATATCATTGAAGGAAAATGTGTAAGACTAACTAAAGGAGATTACAGCACAAAAAAAATATACAATGAAAACCCATTAGAAGTAGCAAAGGAGTTTGAAGATGCTGGGATTGAATATGTACATATTGTAGATTTAGATGGCGCAAAAGCGAGCCATATTGTTAATTTCAAGGTTTTAGAACAAATTGCTGCTAAGACTATTTTGAAAATTGATTTTGGAGGTGGATTAAAGTCTGATGAAGATTTACATATTGCTTTTAATTCTGGGGCTCATCAAATAACAGGGGGCAGTATTGCAGTAAAAAATACCACACTATTTGAAAGTTGGATTGCTAAATATGGAACAGAAAAAATTATTTTAGGAGCAGATTGTAACAACGAAAAGATTGCTGTTAGTGGATGGCAAGAAGAAAGTGATTTAGAGGTAATTCCTTTTATTAAAAAGTATCAATCTAAGAGAATTAGTTATGTAATTTGTACAGACATTTCAAAAGACGGCATGTTAGAGGGGCCTTCATTTAATTTGTATGAGAAGATTTTAAAAGAATCACCAACTATTAAATTAATTGCTTCTGGCGGAATCTCAACATTTGATGAAATTCCAATATTAGCTGAAATGAATTGCGAAGGAGTGATTATTGGAAAAGCAATTTATGAAAATAGAATTAGTTTAAAGCAATTAGAAACCTATATATTAAATAGTTAAGATGCTCACAAAGAGAATTATACCTTGTTTAGATATTAAAAACGGAAGAACTGTAAAAGGCGTCAATTTCGTAAATTTAATTGATGCAGGTGATCCTGTAGTATTAGCAAAACAATATGCTGAAATTGGTGCAGATGAGTTGGTGTTTTTAGATATTTCTGCCACTTTAGAAGGAAGAAAAACTATGTTAGAAATGGTGTTAAAAGTTGCAGCACAAGTAAATATTCCATTTACTGTGGGAGGTGGTATTTCTTCCATAGAAGATGTAGACGCTTTGCTCCACTGCGGGGCCGATAAAGTTTCTATCAATTCATCAGCTATAAAAAATCCAGCATTAATCAATGAATTAGCGCAAAAATTTGGAAGTCAATGTGTTGTAGTAGCTATTGATGCTAAACAAATTAATAATAAATGGATGGTGCATTTAGCAGGTGGTACAATTCCTACACAATTAGAATTATTTGAGTGGGCCAAAGAAGTAGAGAACCGTGGAGCAGGAGAGATTTTATTTACCTCTATGGATCATGATGGTACTAAAGCAGGCTTTGCAAATGAGGCATTGGCTAAATTATCAACATTAGTAAATATTCCTATTATAGCTTCAGGAGGAGCCGGATCTGTTCAGCATTTTATTGATACATTTATTAAAGGAAAATCAGATGCAGCATTGGCAGCCAGTGTTTTTCATTTTGGAGAAATAAAAATTACAGATTTAAAAAAAGAGTTAAGAAATAATACTATAGAAGTTAGATTATGACCATAGATTTCAATAAAAACCCAGATGGTTTAGTGCCAGCAATCATTCAAGATGCAAACACAAAAAATGTTTTGATGTTGGGTTATATGAACCAAGATGCACTAGATAAAACGCAACAAACACAACAAGTAACCTTCTTTAGTAGAACTAAAAACAGATTGTGGACAAAAGGAGAAGAGAGTGGAAATTTTCTAAACTTGGTAGATATTAAGTTAGATTGTGATAACGATACCTTATTAATTTTTGTAAATCCTTCAGGCCCAACATGTCATAAGGGCTCAGACACTTGTTGGAATGATACTAATAATGAATCTTATGGTTTTATATCTAAGTTAGAAGATGTAATTACAAATAGAATTGAAGACGCTGAAGTAACTAAATCTTATGTTGCCACACTATTTAAAGAAGGAATCAATAAGATTGCTCAAAAGGTTGGTGAAGAGGCTGTAGAGGTAATTATTGAAGCAAAAGACACTAATGATGAATTGTTTTTAAATGAAAGTGCAGATTTATTATTTCATTACCTTTTATTATTACAAGCAAAAGGTTTTAAAATGAAAGATGTTGTAACTGTTTTAAAAGGAAGAGAAAAATAAATATTTAAAGAGATTAAGCCTCCCACCAAATTAAAAAAAACTTTTTAAGTTCTCCTGTTGTTGTTTTCATCCAACACATTGGCGAAAACTGGCGCTCTAGATAGTTTTTACTTTCTTGAAGGTACTTTTTATACGCCATCCAATCTACATTGGTATGAGGTATCATCAACCAATCTTTTTTAGTAGGAATATAGAATTTAGCCTCTTTAAATTGAACTAATTCGTGTGGTTTACAATAGTAACCTACAATACAATCTGTATTAATACTTGATTGAATTTCTTTTTTCATCCCAAAAGGAACAAACAATTGTGCTTTAAAATAGACGTGTTGTTGAATGTCTTTTGCATTTAAATCAATACTTTGCAAATACTCCTTACATTCTTTAGAGTAGAGTAGTGGTAATTGTTTCTGTTGAAGTTTGTCTAATTTTTCTCGTAAACTATCTTTTCTATTGGGGCCAATCCAATGGTGTAAAGAGTCATTTCCTACAGAAGAATCATACAAATAAAACTTGTAAACGATTTCTAAGTGAATTGGCTTTTTGTTTTTGACTAGAATGCAATCCAATTCGCCAAGGGTAATCTTATCTTTTGATATTTGAATATTCTCAGAGATAATTTTTATAGCAGAATTTCTAGATAATTGAAAAGAAACAAAACGCTCTACGTATTTCCCTAAACGTTGATTACTATCTATCACCTGGTCAAAAGACAGTAGCTCTTGTTCAATTTTAAATTGATTTAGATGATATACCTCTGAATCTTTCCATAAAACAGGGGTATTTAAGAAGCCTTCAAAACGTTGTTGGGTTGTGTTCATTTATATGTTAAAATATTATTTGTTGTGACTTCGTCTCCGCTCAGTCACCGTTTATTATTTAGTGAAATCAAAATATGGAAGTTGAGCGAAGTCAGAATGATTATAATTTTATACAATCTTACAAATCGAAAATACAACTATCTTTTAGAATCTTTTTGTAAATTTAGCTTTCTAAAAATAATCTCATGCAATTTAATTCTTCTAGCTTATCCTATCTTAAAAATTTAAAATTAAACAACAACAGAGATTGGTTTTCAGAACATAAGCTAACCTTTATTGAAGCTCAAAATAATGCCAAAGAGTTGTATGCTGAGATTAGAAATAATCTTGACAAACATGATGAAATAGAAAAGTTTAAATTGTTTAGAATCTATAGAGATGTTCGTTTCTCTAAAGATAAAACACCCTACAAAGCTCATTTTGCAGGTTCATTCTCTAGATTAGGTAAGCAACTACGTGGTGGGTATTATTTAAGAATACGTCCGGGTGAGAGTTTTTTAGCGGGTGGTTTTTGGGAGCCAAATAAAGAAGATCTATTAAGAATTAGAAAAGAAATAGAAGTAGATGCTTCAGAAATACGTGAAATTTTGAAGGATAAAAACTACCAACACTATTTTGGGGGTAAATTTGAAGGTGAAGAATTAAAAACTGCTCCTCGTGGTTTTGATAAAGAACATCCTGATGTAGATTTACTCCGTAAAAAAGGATTTATAGCTGTACGTAATTTTACAGATGAAGAAGTGCTTTCGTCTAACTTTATTTCTGAAATAGATAACTCATACAAGGCATTACGGCCTTTCTTTAATTTATTTAGTGATATACTTACAACAAATTTAAATGGTGAAAGTTTGATTTAATTTCTTGTTAACTACTATCAAGCTTTCAACTATTTACTGTTTATAGTTTGGATTGTGACTATCCGTTATTTGTCTCGCAATTTCATGTAAGTCTGAATTGAATCCGGTTTCGTATGTATTCGTAGTAAGATCTACATTATAAATACTATTAAGCCATACAAGAGTACCAGCTTCAATGGCTATTTGTCCTTGATGCCCTTTTTGGTCTGTAAATATAGATGTTGGCTTTGGTCCAAACATTGAAATAGTATCTAGTAAAAGATTATCCTGATTCATGTGAGCTAATTTGATGGTTGCCCATCCCGTAGGGATTGTAAAAATAGAGGTTGAAGGAAATTCAGTACGCAATTGGTTGATCATTTTTTGATTGACAAGTACATTTACAAAATAGTCATAAAGTTCATCAATGGTATTAAATCCAAACTCTTCGGCTCTTTCATCCCAGTAAGCAGGATAATCTATTACTGGTATGGCTATAAAAATCTTAATATTTGGATTATTTTGTAATGCATAGCTTATCCATTCACGATGGCCTTCATACGGATCGTCTGTGTTGTCTAAATCATATCCTGCTGTCATTCCAAAATAGTCTACATTACCTTGATCTAGAGTAGCTTTAATTTGTTGATGTTCTGAACTGTTTGAGTCATTCCAAAAATTAATAGGTCTCCCATTATCACCTCCTCTAAATACAAGAGTTGAATTGTGGTCTTCAAAACCAGCATCTAGAGCTACCTCATTGAGATTGTTTGAGTAGGGTTTAAAAAAACTGTTACCAATGAGTAACATGTTGTATCCTTGAGTTTCTTGGGGTTGTGTAATTTCATCTTGGTTATTACATGATGATAAAATAAAAGTTAGCGAGATAAGTAGTAGGGGTAAATTTTTCATTATTTTTTTATTTTTATTCTTTGACTCTATAAATTTAAAAAAGTTTAATTCATATATTGTTTTATTGGTTTTTCTCCAATAGGTTCTATCATTAAATATCCATTTTTATTGGGATGAATGCCATACTCACCAAGCCCTCTTATATGGTAAGTCGAATAAATGTACTATTTTTTTCATGGTAGCGTTTTATTCAGACTTAAGAATTTTAAAGACCTGATTACCTACTTTTAAAAAGTAAATATTCGATGGTAAATTTGACAAATCAATTTGTTCATTACTTGAGGTAATTGTCCCAGTCATTAATTGCTGCCCTAAGGGAGAAAATAACTCATAATTAACATCTTTAGAATAATTCAATGACAAATTAATCTTTGAATTGGTTGGGTTTGGATAAATAGACACGTGTTTGTTTTCAAATTCATTGACAGACAATGATCCATTAATATCATATCTTGAAAAGAACAACCAGATTTCCATTGAGGCATCAATATCTTGGTTTGTTCCCGCTGTATTAAGAACTGATCCTGGCCAAGTATGGCCACCTCCAATAACTTTCATGTGCTCTGTAGTAATCCCATTATCACTATTTTCATATACACTGTGTTCTACAGTGCTTCCATCTGAAACGTCTAGATCTGGAAGCGTTGTAGTTGATGGGGTTGTTTCACAATTATTATAATCTACCCAGTAAGAAATTACATCTGCTATGGGTATTGACAAAGTATTTCCATTATAAAGAACAACATCATCTTCAGTACCATGAATTTGCAAAACGGGTGTGGGTAGTTGAGCGTTGCAGTTATTAAAAGTGTTTTGGGTCATAGAACCAGTTACAGATGCCACAGCAGCAATTTTTTCACTCAATTGACAAGCTAATAAAAAACTCATAAAACCACCATTAGACATTCCTGTTGCGTAAACTCTATCTAAATTTATGGTGTATAAAGTTGCTAATTCATCGATTAAAGCTTCGGTAAAACCAACATCATCGATGGTGCTTGAAATCCCAGGAAACCCAACATTCCAGAATTGATTTCCAATAAATGTAGTCCCTTCAGGATGTACCAAAAGAAATCCTTCTGTATCAGCTATATCGCGAAAATCACCATAAAACATTTGTTCGTTTGCATTACTCCCAAATCCATGAAAATTTAGAATTAAAGGCACAGCTCTACTGCCATCGTATAGCTCCGGAATATATAATATATAATCTCGCTGAATTCCGTCATGTGTAATAGATGCACTAATGGTTTGCTGAGCAAAACTTGAAAAAGTAAACCCAAAGAGGAGAAGTAGTAACGTTATATATCTCATATATAAATTATATTAATTCCGTAATTCTTATAAAATACAAATATATTGTAAGATAGCTTGTTGTAGTCATAGAATTTATGCACAATGTTATGCTGCGTTATTTTTTTAAAAAAATACGTAATACATAGATTAAACAACATATTCCAATCACTAACATAAGAAAACCTTTTATTTCATTAGCCATTTTTATATGTTTTTAAGCAACGTTGTTGTATATGGTTTGTTGCGTGGTTTAGCACGTAACTTAGCAAATAAAAACCGAATAGAAAATCCACGAGCTTGCCTGCCGCAGGCAGGGACTTTCGTAAGTAAGCTAGAACTAGCAATAAATTATATACGGTGTTACCCAACGTTGTTATTCCGCTAATCTTATTATTCCTTCATTTCCTTTAACAAAGATGCTTTTATCTTTATCAATCACTGTACTTAAGGGAGTCATTGCTCTTTTAAGCTCAATAATTTTTATAGATTTTTTGTCTTTCAGAAAAACAACTAAATCATAAAAATCAGAATATCGAATTCCGTTATGTCTTATGTTTATCAGATTTAAATTTAATTCTTCTTCAATCTTTTCCACTTGGGAGTAAGGTCCAATAATAATTAGACTATCCCATTCAAAATCGGCAACTTTTGGAAAATCAACTGTTTTATTTTTCGAGTTCAATTCTGCTTCGATTTTTTCAGTCAGAATTTTGTCATTCTCAAGTTGGAATAAATATCCACAAGAAATAATTGCGCAGAATAAAATTCCAATTTCAATAATTTTTATCATAAATAGGGTTTTCTCAAATGTTGGGTAATTGGTTATATGAAGAATAAACGTCCTGTTTACAGGTCTCTTTTTTCGGAAAACAGAAATACTTGTTCCTTATTATCTAATAAAATTCACAATAGGTGATCTTTATCTTCGGTGTACAATTTTTTATAAAGATGAATAATTTACACAGTCTATACAATCCCTATAAATGGTGAAATTTTTTACTCCCTGTTTTTAGGGAGAAATGCTAAAAGAGAATAGATGGAAATTACCTAGTTAAGATTTTTCCGAACTTCTAAACGTAAAAAAATAAGTGTAACAATGGTGGCTAAAATATCTGCTACAGGAAAAGAATACCAAACTCCTTGTAGGCCAAAAAATTTGGGCAAAATATACACTAACGGAATTAAGAAAAAGCCTTGTTTTAACAAGGTAAGTATTAATGCAGGCAATGCTTTACCAGCGGCTTGAAAATAAGCAGAGCCAACTAATTGCGCTGTAATAACAGGAGTGGCTAAAAAGACATACAATAATGCTTTGGGCGTTTCTTTAATTAAGGCTGCATCTGAAGTAAAAATAGTTGCAATAGCTTCTGGGAAAGCCATAATTCCTACAAAAATTAGAGTAGCTACTGAGCTACCATATAATATGGCCATTTTTATGGTTTCTTTTACTCTTTCATTATTTTTTGCCCCATAATTATATCCAGCAATGGGTAAAAAGCCCTGTGTAACCCCTAAAACAGGAAATAAGGCAAACATCATTACTCTATTTATAATACCATATACAGCAATAGCATTTTCACCACCATAGGTAAATAATGTGGCATTTAAAACAATCATTAAAACACTAATGGTTCCTTGTCTTGCAATGGTAACGCCTCCTAATTGAACAATTTCTTTTACAATGGCTAGTTTTAGTATAAAGTAGCTTGGTTTAATAACAAGCTCACTCTTTTTAGAGATAAAAAAACTAAAGATAAATAGTCCACACACCGCATATGAAATAGAGGTTGCCAAGCCAGCACCAAACATGCCTAAATCTAAAAACTTAATAAAGATAATATCTAGCACTATGTTTGAAATTGCGGGCAAAATCATTGCATACATTGCAAATTTAGGTTTTCCTTCTGCTCTAATAACAGGGTTGCCCATCATGGCAAATGCTAAAAAAGGAACTCCAAATAATACCACATTAAAATACTCCGTTGCCGGTTCTAAAATAGCTCCATTGGCACCAAACAATAAGAGTAGTGGATTATAGAATAAGATGCCTATAATCACAAAGAAAATAGACAATACAAGCGTTAAAGAAATTTGGTTTCCAAAAGTTACGTATGCTTTATTAAAATTATTACTACCAAAAGCTCTAGAAATAATAGAGCTTCCACCAATACCAATTCCCATTCCTATAGATGATATTAAAAAAACAATAGGTAAAACTACGGTAACAGCTGCAATGGCCATAGAACCAATCCATTGACCAACAAAAATGGTGTCAACAATCATATTTAATGACATCACCAAAATTCCTATAGAAGCTGGAATGGCTTGTTTAATAAGAAGTTTACTTATTTTTTGTGTTCCTAAACTATTGGCTGTTTCTGTCATATAGAATTGCAAATATCTATATAATCAGAGGGCTATTTTAAGCTAAAAAAATATTTATGGATTAATTAACATATCCATAAAATTTTCTACTAAGTTTGTTCTATGAGTGTTTTTGAAACAAATTATACCGTTGTAACATCTAATATAGATGAACTTAATCATGTAAATAATGTCGTGTATCTTCAATGGATTCAAGATATTGCAAATTTACATTGGAACGAACTAAAACAAGGGGTAGATACTGCTGCGTATGTATGGGTTGTAATTCGTCATGAAATAGATTATCTAAATCAGGCCTTACTTGGTGATACCTTGCTCGCTAAAACATGGGTTGGTAAAACAGCTGGGTTAAAATCTATTCGTCATGTAGAATTTTACAGAAACAATAAACTCTTAGTAAAAGCTCAAACTACTTTTTGCTTGCTGCATGCAAAAAGCTTCAAACCCATGAGAATAACTGATGAAATTTTAGCGATGTTAGCTCCTAAATAACTGTACCTTTGCATTCTGAAATTTAATTCAATTATGAGCACATTTGCATCTCTTGGTATCAAAAAAGAATTTATAGAATCTATCAAAGAGTTAGGGATTTCAACACCTACAGAAATTCAAGAAAAAGGAATTCCAATACTATTAAACAATAGAACAGATTTTGTTGGCTTAGCACAAACAGGTACTGGTAAAACAGCTACTTTTGGACTCCCAATAGTGCAGCAAATAGATCCGGCAAATACCGCTGTTCAAGCGCTTATTTTATCACCCACCAGAGAACTGGTTCAGCAAATAAAAAAACAGCTTTTTAAATACACAAAGTATTATGATCAAAAGGTGTTTGTAGAGGCAGTTTACGGAGGAGAGAAAATAGATCGTCAGATCAATAATTTACAAAGAACTACCCATATAATTGTTGCAACACCAGGACGATTAATTGATTTGATAGAGCGAGGAAATATTAATTTAAAAGAAATAAAAACACTTGTTTTAGATGAAGCTGATGAAATGCTGAGTATGGGCTTTAAACAAGATTTAAACAGAATTTTAAAATACACTTCTGGCCAACGAAACACATGGTTGTTTTCTGCTACCATGCCCGATGAAATTCAAAGAATTATTAAAACCTATATGGATTCTAATGCACCACGTGTAGAAATAGATAGAAACTCTATGGTAAATTCAAATATCAGTCATCAATTTGTAAAAACTACTATTAAAGAAAAAGCATCTGTCATTATCCGTTTTTTAGAAGTAAGACAGGCAGAAAGAGGTATTATTTTTTGTAGAACCAAAGCAGGAACTCAAAACTTAACCAAGCTTTTACAAGAAGAAGGTTTTTCTATTGGAGCTTTAGAAGGAGATATGCAGCAAAAAGAGCGTGATAAAGTAATGCGTGCTTTTAAGAACGAAAGTTTACAATACTTAATTTCTACAGATGTTTCTGCAAGAGGAATAGATGTAAGTAGTTTGGCCTTTGTAATTCATCATCAATTACCAGATCAATTAGACTATTACACACACAGAAGCGGAAGAACTGCAAGAGCAGGAAAAACTGGAGTTTCTATTGCTTTAATATTGTCTAATGAACTTCAAAGAATTTATGAAATAGAAAAAGATTTGAATATTAAATTTACTGAAACTACAGTATAATTAAGACAACCATCTGTGCTCGTTTGCTTTTCTAGAATACCAAATTAAATACCCTCCAAAAGCAATGATTATAATAGGCATTGCAATACCCATTGGACCGTAGCTGTCAGAATTTTGATCTATTAATAATCCGTAAGACATTTGCCCTACAATACCTAAAAATGATATGATAAAGAAAGTTGTAGCAATTTTTTTCTTTAACAGTAATAATAACGACCCTAAAGTTCCAGAAAATACTGCAATTGCAAATGCAGCAGTAACCCATGCTGGAACATCTTGATATAAAATTTGTTGTTCTTTGGGCAGTGTTTCCAGTATTTTATCAGTCATAAATGCCTGATCTAAATAATTGAAAACACCCATTAGATTCCAAACAAGAGCAATACTACTAATAACCCAAAATAGATTGCTTGGTTTTCTTAAGTAATTCATAGTCATGTTAAAATTTTAATAAATTCTCTATTAAAATTAGACAAAAAATAATAAATGAGTTTTCAATATTTTAAAAATGGTATTTTTGCGGCCATTAATCTCAACCAAATTGCGATGACTTTCAAATTAAAAAACATACTATTTCTTTTTATTTTTCTTGCAAACACTCTCTTCTTGTCTTCTCAAGTGAAAACAAGCATTAGAGGGATGGTTGTAGATGAAAAAGGAGCTCCAATATTTGCAGCATCATTATACTTAAACAGCAACCAAGGAGCCTATTCTGAAGAAGATGGTAGTTTTATAATTACCGATGTTATTCCTGGTTCTTACAATTTAACAGCTAGTTTTGTTGGCTTTGATTCACAAACAAAATTTAATGTTATTATTAAATCAAAAGGAAACCGCTCGTTTAATTTTATTTTAATTGAATCTTCTGAATCTTTAGAAGAAGTAGTTGTTTCTAATAAAAACACCATTAGTAGACCCAAAGAAACTCCTTTATCTACTCAATCTTTGTCTGCTGTTGAAATTGCAACGTATCCAGGAGGAAACAATGATGTAGTTCAGGTTGCTCAAACATTACCAGGTGTATCTCCATCTGTTGGTGGCTTTCGTAATGATTTAATTATACGAGGTGGTGCACCCAATGAGACTGTGTATTATTTAGATGGTGTAGAAGTACCAAATATCAATCATTTTGCAACTCAGGGTAGTGCAGGAGGGCCAGTTGGTTTATTAAATGTTTCTTTTATTAATGATGTTACACTATCAACTTCTGCATTTGGTGCGCAATATGACAATCCCTTATCTGGTGTTCTTCAATTTAAACAGCGTGATGGAAATAAAGAACGTTTTAATACTAATATTCGCGTAAGCGCTACAGATGCAGCATTTACTTTTGAAGGTCCTTTATTTAAAAATAATAAACCGGAAAGTAACACAAGCTTTTTACTATCTGTAAGAAGAAGTTACTTACAAGCTTTATTTAAATTAATTGGCTTACCAATAAGACCAGATTACTGGGATTACCAATATAAACTATCACATCAAATAGATGATTATAACAACCTGTATATTATTGGATTAGGCTCTATAGACGATTTTAGTGTTGAGGCCCCAGATGATTTTGATGAAGAAGCTCAAGCAATTATAGAACAAGCACCATTTATAAAACAAAAAACAAACTCTATTGGAGTTACCTGGAGAAAAAGATTTAAAGATGGTTCTGGTTATATGGAAACTACAGTAAGTAATAATCGCTTAGAAAATATATTTACAAACTATCTAGATCCAGAAAACGAAACAGGAATTATTTTTAGAAATGATGCCATAGAGTCAGAAACAAAGCTAAGATACCAGCTTACTAAATTTTTAAATGATTGGAAATTTACAGGTGGTTTTAATACGCAACATTCTTATTACACCAATAGCACTGTTAATAATGCAGACGCCATATTTTATACTACTGAAATAGACTTTATAAAATACGGGTTTTTTGCAAATGCAACTCGTTCATTTTTTAATGATAAATTAGATGTTTCTTTAGGGTTTAGAATGGATGATGACAGTTTTACAAGTTCTAATGATTTGCTATCAAGTTTCTCACCAAGACTTTCTTTATCTTATGAATTCTTAGAAGATTGGCGCATAAGTGCTACTGCAGGACGCTATTTTAAAATAGCACCATATACAATTTTAGGATTTAAAGATGCTAGTGGAAACTTCACAAATAAAGATAGTGATTATACACAAAGCGATCATTATGTAATAGGTTTACAGCATTATCTAAATCCTGCAGCAAGTATTTCTTTAGAGGGCTTTTATAAGCGCTATACAGATTACCCTGTTTCAGTTTTAGATCAAGTCTCTCTGGCAAACAAAGGAGCAGATTTTGAAGTGTTAGGAAATGAAGATGTAGAAACTGTTGGAAAGGGGAGAAGTTATGGTCTAGAATTTCAATACCAACAAAAACTACTAAATAATTTTTACAGTATTTTCTCTTATACTTATTTCTTTAGTGAATTTACAGGTTTTGACACCGCTACATATATACCCTCTGTTTGGGATAGTAGACATTTGGCCTCTTTTGTAGGAGGGTATAAATTAAAAAAGAATTGGGAAATTAGTTCGCGCTATCGTTTTGCTGGAAAAACACCTTACGTACCAACAAACTTAGATGCTACACTAGCTTCCTATCCAGAAATTATTTTGGATTATACTCGTTTAGGGGAAGAGAAATTAGCAACTTTTAGTCAATTAGATATTCGTGTAGATAAAAAATGGAACTATGAACAATTAAGTTTAAACATCTTTTTTGAAGTTCAGAATGTTCTTGGGCAAAGTATTCCAAGACCTAATGAATATGGTCTTTCAAGAGATATGAGTGGCAATCTAACAAACCCTCTTAGTTTGTCACAAATAAATCAAGATACCAGCACATCTATTCCCAGTATTGGAATTGTAATTGATTTTTAATGATAGAGTTCTATAAAACAGCTTAGTTATTTAATAATTTTTCTCTGAAAGAGTAAAGAATTACTCTTAGAGACTCCTTTTAAAATATAAACTCCCTGGGCTAGATCATCTAATTTTAAATCTAGTATTCCTTGATGATTTTTTCTGTTGTTAGAAAATATAAGCTTACCCGTAAGCGAATATAATTGTAATGTAATTTCTTCTAAATGTTGAGTCTTAACGTGAAGTGTAGATACTACTGGAATAGGGTATACTTCTGTACTAATTTTATGTATTGAAATAGATGTATTGCTTAGTGTTCCTGTAAAGTATTGTTGAGCCAAATCAAAGGACTCTTTACCAATCTTTTCTCCAATAATTCTCCCTTTAATATCATCAATAGGAGGATGTATACCCCCCCAAATTCTAGACAAACTTGTTTGATCTGAAGCATCCTGGTAAGTGGCCCATTCTAGCGTAAAGCCTTCAGAAGGTCCTTGTTCAAAAACTAAAAAATTATTTTGTTCAACTTCAAATGTTCCAATACCACCAGGAAAAAATTTACTTCCAGTAATTAGAGTTAACGATGTGGCGGCTGCTCTAGAAAAGGTGGAATGTCCAGATAAATACCCTGCAAACGGAGGTGTTACAAAAGTTGGTCTTTGATAAGGCCACCAATGGGTTCCTAATATCCAGTCTACACCAGCTACATCAGTAGCTGGATTACTAATAAAATCTGGCCCTTTCCAAGATTTTACCTTAATCATACCCACATTAGAATCATCATCACCAGCCAACGGGTCTCCAGTTTCTATAACTTCTATTAACCCCGTAATTAAAGGTAATCCATGAGGATCAAAATTACTTAAGCTCATATCGGTACTTTGACCTTTTGAGGCCATATAACGAATGGCTGATATGGGTCTAACATAATCATAATACCCTTTAATTCCCCATATATTTACTGCAGAATCATGCATAGCACCTCCAAGAGCTAAGTAACATTTTATATCCCATTCTAAATCACTTAAAATTGCTCCTTGTCCGCTAAATTTTTTAACTGTTTCGGGATGATCACTCACATAATTTAAGATGGTAAACCAATGACCTGGTGGTGTCTCAGAATCTGGACCATCTGCCCAAAATTCAGCCAATACACG
>OJIO01000669.1_pt1 | contig 19952 bp, 12 predicted proteins | sample 1595621 | NCBI WGS metagenome assembly OJIO01 (sample SAMN05416776, study PRJEB24817) | seawater metagenome | isolation source: Sea water | place: Canada:Atlantic | collected 2013-07
GAATAATTCGGGGTCATCTGTATCAAGTTTGATTAACAGTTCTCCCTTAAAACTATATTTTTTAACGACTTTTCCAACGAAGAAACAATCTTCCTTTTGCATCGCTAAAGAGTTTTATTCTTCTTTTTTAGTTGCATCTGCCTCAGGAGCAGCTTCCTCTGCAGGAGCTTCTTCTACAGTTGCATCTGCCTCAGGAGCAGCTTCCTCTGCAGGAGCTTCTACCTCAGGAGCTGCCTCTGCTACAGGAGCATCTGCCTCAGGGGTAGCTTCCTCTACAGGCGCTACTTCCTCTTCAACAACAGGTGTATTTGCAGCCATACGTGCAGCGTTAACTGCTTTCTCTGCAGCTAGTGCTTCTGCTTTTAATTTTCCTTTAGCGTCTGCTAGCGTTGCTTTTTTAGCCTCAACAGCATTCCCTTTTCCTTCTAGCCACGCGTTATATTTTGCGTCTGCTTGCTCTTGTGTTAAAGCGCCTTTACGAACACCGCCGGCCAAATGATTTTTCATCATTACTCCTTTGTAAGAAAGGATAGCTCTAGCAGTATCTGTAGGTTGCGCTCCGTTTTGAAGCCACTGTACAGAACCATCAACATCTAGGTTGATTTGTGCAGGATTAGTGTTTGGGTTGTAAGTACCTAATTTTTCAAGGTATTTACCATCTCTTTTTGCGCGGGCATCTGCCGCCACGATCCAGTAAAAAGGTTTTCCTTTTTTACCGTGTCTTTGTAGTCTGATTTTTACAGGCATAACATTAATTTTTGAAGTTCACGACTTCGGTTTTAATTTTAAATTTTCAAAGGGATCTTTATACAGGTTGTGTTTTAAAAACAATACCCCTTCCAGATTTTTGAGTGCGCAAAGATACCCTAAATTATATTTGTAATTCAAGCAATTACACTATTTTTTATGAGCTTTACTAATCTTTGAATAAGACTTCCGCAAAAAGAACTAACCACTGGCTACAGTGTTTGTTTGTAAGTGGCTATTAGTTGTTGGTTTTTTCTTTGTAAATGTGAACAACTAGAGATAACTTTAGGTCTTGAAAAACACATTATTTTTTACATTTACAAGAGGGGTTTTGCAGGTTGTTTTTTACTTGTAAATGCTTGTTTTCCCATATTTTGTTGGGCTCTTATACTTTTTTAATTCTAAAATCGCTTTGACTTGTATTTAATTTTTGATACCGAAACCACTGGACTTCCTAGAAATTGGAAAGCCCCATTGACAGATAGTGATAACTGGCCGCGCTGTATACAGATTGCTTGGCAGTTGCATGATACCATGGGAAGGGTTATAGAGCATCAGGATTATTTAGTGCAGCCAACTGGATACAACATCCCTTATGATGCAGAGAAAATTCATGGAATTTCTACAGAGTTAGCACAGCAAGAAGGGATTGAGCTTTCTTTGATGATAGAGAAGTTTCAACAGGCGCTTTCTAAAGCTTCTTTTATTGTTGGGCAAAACGTGAAGTTTGATCTCAATATTATGGGAGCGGAGTTTCTGCGTTTAGGAATGGAAAACCCTTTGCCTAGCATGCCTCTTTTGGATACTTGTTCAGAAACTACGGCGCAAATGTGTCAAATACCAGGGGGTAGAGGTGGAAAATTTAAATTACCAACCCTAACAGAGTTGCACCAATTTTTATTTCAACAACCCTTTGCACAGGCTCATAACGCCACTGCAGATGTAGAGACTACAACACGATGTTTTTTAGAGCTTGTTCGTCGTCAAATCTTTACACTTGAAGAGCTTGACTGCCCACCAGATTATTTTGAGCATTTTTCTAAAGAAAATCCTCAAACCATCCCTCTTATTGGCCTAAAACATATTAATCTCAAGAAGGCCTCAGAGAAAATAAAAAAACAGTTGGAGGCAACTATGGTTTCAGAGAAAGTTTCTTCTCAAAAAATCAAAGACAATATTGCTGTATTAAAACAGGCTCCTTTTGCCCATCTGCACAATCACTCTCAATATTCTATTTTGCAATCTACCTCCAGCACTCAAGATTTGGTGGATGCAGCAGTGGCAGACAACCAGCCTGCAGTAGCTATTACCGACACAGGTAATATGATGGGAGCATTTCATTTTACACGTTCGGTAAATAATCATAATAGATCTTTAAAAGCGGCCTACAAGGCAGATTTGCAGACCTACAACGCCATAGATGATACTGCCACAGATTTTGATGGCGTAGTTCCAGAAAAACCTCAAGAGCCTTCGTATTTAAAAGCAATAGTAGGTTGTGAGTTTTTTGTGTGCACAAACCATAAAGACAAAACACAAAAAGATAATGGCTACCAAATCATACTGGTAGCAAAGAACAAAAAAGGCTACCATAACCTAGCCAAAATGTCAAGCATATCATACATAGACGGTTTTTATTATGTGCCTCGAATAGATCGTGAGGTAATTTTAAAATACAAAGAAGATCTCATGGTGTTTTCTGGCGGTATGTATGGTGAGGTTTCTAGTAAAATTTTAAATGTTGGAGAGAAACAAGCAGAGGATGCTCTTTTGTGGTGGAAAGAAACCTTTGGTCCTGATTTTTACTTGCAAATTATGCGTCACGATCAAGAAGATGAAAATAGGGTTAACCAAACCTTGGTTTCATTCTCTAAAAAGCACCAGGTGCCACTAATTGCTGCAAATAACACCTACTATATTGATCAAAAAAGCGCAAACGCACATGATATTTTATTGTGTGTAAAAGATGGTGAGAAACAGGCTACCCCAATAGGTAGAGGGAGAGGGTACAGATACGGACTTCCAAATCAAGAATATTATTTTAAGAGTCAAGCTGCCATGAAGGCGCTTTTTAAAGACCTTCCGCAGGCCATTGCAAACATTAGTGAGGTTATAGAAAAAGTAAGCCCCTTTTCTTTGCAGCGAGATGTCTTGCTGCCAAAATTTGATATACCACAAGAGTTTCTTGTTGAGAAAGACCAAGAGGATGGCGGGAAAAGAGGAGAAAACAAGTTTTTAAAACACCTTACTTTTTTAGGAGCCCAGAAACGCTACCCAGCTCTTACCGGGCAGAGTGATGCGCATAAAAAAGAAGCTGCTGACATTACAGAGCGTATCAATTTTGAGTTGGATGTAATTCAAAACACAGGCTATCCAGGGTACTTTTTAATTACAGAAGATTTTATTAGAGAGGCAAGAAATATGGATGTTTCTGTGGGTCCTGGTCGTGGTTCTGCAGCAGGTTCTGTTGTTGCTTACTGTTTGTGGATTACAAATATAGACCCTATTAAGTACAACTTACTTTTTGAGCGTTTTCTGAATCCAGATCGTGTATCGATGCCCGATATTGATATAGATTTTGATGATGAAGGAAGAAGTAAGGTTATGGATTATGTCATAGAAAAATATGGTAGCAATCAAGTAGCGCAAATTATCACCTACGGAACCATGGCAGCAAAATCTGCTATTAGAGATACCGCCCGCGTGCTTGATTTGCCGCTCAGTGATGCAGATCGCGTAGCCAAGTTAATACCAAACATGACCAAGCTTAATAAAATCTTTGGCATGGATGAAAAATCGCTTCGGGGTAAATTCAGAAGTGATGAGCTGCCCAAAGTGCAAGAACTCATTGCCCTGGCAGATGGCACAGATTTAACGTCTCAAACCATAGGGCAGGCAAAAATATTAGAGGGTTCTATTCGTAATACTGGTATTCATGCCTGTGGAGTAATTATTACCCCAAGTGATATCACCAATTTTGTACCCGTAGCTCTGGCAAAGGATAGTGATTTATATGTTACCCAGTTTGATAACTCTGTGGTAGAGAGTGCAGGACTTTTAAAGATGGACTTCTTGGGTCTTAAAACCTTGACTCTTATTAAAGACACAGTAAAAATAGTAAAGCACAAACATGATGTTGACCTAGATCCAGATAACTTCCCGCTCGATGACCAGAAAACCTATGAGCTGTTTCAAAGAGGAGAAACCGTGGGGATTTTTCAATACGAATCTGCAGGAATGCAGAAGTACATGAAAGAGTTGAAGCCTACTGTTTTTGGAGATCTTATTGCAATGAATGCCCTATATAGGCCAGGGCCTTTAGAGTATATCCCTAGCTTTATTAGGCGTAAAAATGGGGAGGAAGCCATACAATATGATCTTCCTGCCATGGAAGAGTATCTTGATGAAACCTACGGTATTACCGTATATCAGGAGCAAGTAATGTTACTCTCTCAAAAGCTTGCAGATTTCAGTAAAGGTGATGCAGATGTCTTGCGTAAGGCAATGGGTAAAAAGCAAAAAGCAGTACTTGATAAAATGAAACCTCGTTTTATAAAAAATGCAGTTGCCAATGGTCATGATGCGGTAAAACTTGAGAAAATATGGAAGGATTGGGAAGCCTTTGCTAGTTACGCATTTAATAAAAGTCACTCTACTTGCTATGCCTGGATTGCCTATCAAACCGCCTATTTAAAAGCGCATTACCCTGCAGAATATATGGCAGCAGTTTTGAGTAACAACATGAGAGATATCAAACAGGTTACCTTTTTTATGGAAGAGTGTAAGCGCATGGGGCTTGCCATTTTAGGGCCAGATGTAAATGAGAGTTTTTATAAATTTTCTGTAAATGATAAAGGTGCTGTTCGCTTTGGTATGGGCGCTATAAAAGGAGTAGGAGCTAATGCGGTTGCAACTATTGTGGAAAACAGAAAAGACGGACATTATAAATCTATTTTTGACTTGGCTAAACGCATTGATTTGAGAGCCGCCAATAAAAAAGCCTTTGAAAACTTAGTGTTGGGAGGAGGTTTTGATAGCTTTAATAATCATCGTGCTCAATACATGCATGAAGATACAGACGGCATTACTTTTTATGAAAAAGTATTAAAGTATGCGGCTCGTTACCAAGAAACAGAAAATAGCAGCCAAGTGAGCCTTTTTGGAGAGGCTAGTGAAGTGCAAATTCCGGAGCCACAAGTGCCACCCTGTGAGGATTGGGGGACCATGAAAAAATTAAATTTTGAGAAAGAAGTGGTTGGAGTTTACATTAGTGGGCATCCACTTGATGATTTCCAAGTAGAGATGGATACCTTCACAAACTGCCGTGTGGCAGATTTTTATTCCTTAGAAAAACATATTGGTAAAGAACTCACCTTTGGAGGCGTTGTTACAGATGTGCAGCACCGAGAAACAAAAGCAGGAAAAGGTTGGGCTATATTTACGGTAGCAGATTTTGGCGAAAGTTATGATTTTAAAATATTCAATGAAGATTATTTAAAACTCAGACATTTTTTGGTACCCAACACCATTATACACGGTAAAATTTATATCAAGGAAGGTTGGATAAATAAAGACACTGGCAAACGAAGTGAACCAAGAATGCAATACAATAGCATGCAACTATTACATAATGTGATGGATAGCCAGGCTAAGAAAATAACCATACAATTACCCATTGAGGCCTTGCAGGATGACACCCTCTTGTTTTTAAAAGAAATGGTAGCTACCCATAAAGGAGACAAGCAACTATTTTTTACCGTATACGAAGTAGAAAACAAAATAAAGCTTAACATGCCAAGTAGAACCCATAAGGTGGATATTTGTAATGAATTTTTAAAAGGACTTCAAGACCGGCAATTAAAGTATCGATTAAACTAAGCTAAAGTGTTTGTGGGCTCTATAAATAAAACCAATTAAACCATTGTTGAAACTGATACTTTGACCCCGGGTTTTACTGCAAAATTTAACTACTTTTGTAACCAGATTATTAACGATATTTTCTCTGAGGAGAAATGTAAAAAGAATATAGCTATGGCATTAGAAATAACAGACGCAACATTTGAAGAAATAGTATTAAAAAGTGATAAACCAGTATTGGTAGACTTTTGGGCTGCATGGTGTGGACCTTGCCGCATGGTAGGACCTATCATTGACGAAGTGAGCAATGATTATGAAGGTAAAGCTGTAGTAGGTAAGATGGATGTAGACGCTAACCAAGAGTTTGCTGCAAAATATGGGGTTCGTAATATCCCCACTGTACTAGTGTTTAACAACGGTGAACTTGTTGGACGTCAAGTAGGTGTTGCACAAAAAAGTGTATATGCAGAAGCCATTGACAGCCTTTTGTAATAAATAAAATAAAATCAGTTAAAAGGCTTGGCTTTATGTCAAGCCTTTTCTATTTTTAAACAAATGCTATGTGTTGTTATTTTTAATGAAATTTCATAGCCATATATTGTTGTATAATAAAAAAATGAAGTGTTCAAATGCAGTTGCGCACGCCCATAGATTATAAAATAACCGCCACCCTGCATGCATGGCACTAGTATAAAAACACAATATGAGTACTCAAAAGAAATCAAAAGTACAGGACACAATAGAAAGCCAACAACTAAATGATCGTACTATATTTTTATGGGGCGGTGTGGATGATAAAACAGCACGTCATGTAGTTGATCGTTTACTATATCTAGACTCTTTAAATCATGATGAGATTAAATTCTACATTAATAGTCCAGGAGGTTATGTAACAAGTGGGTTTTCTATTTATGACACCATCAAGCAAATTAAATCTCCAGTGTCTACCATCTGTACAGGATTAGCGGCAAGTATGGGGAGTTTACTGTTAAGCGTTGGAGAAAAAGGGAGAAGATTCATACAACCACACGCGCGTGTTATGATACACCAGCCAAGTGGCGGGGCAAGAGGGCAAGCAAGTGATATTGAAATAACAGCACAAGAAATTTTAAAAACAAAAGAGATTAGCGCTAAAATATTAGCTGATAACTGCGGGCAGACCTATGATAAAATAATGAAAGATTTTCAGCGAGACCATTGGATGGATGCCGCAGAGAGTATGAGCTATGGTATTGTAGATGGAATTTTAGAGTAGTAGCTATTTATAATAAATTAACAAGTGAATTTAGAAAAGGAAATAAATGAAATTGTAGGGTTTAAAAACCTAGAATTGCTAGCTACCCAGGTGGTAGAGGGATTTATTTCTGGGTTGCATAAATCTCCATTTCATGGATTTTCCGCAGAATTTGCAGAGCACAAAATTTATAACAACGGCGAAAGCACCAAACATATAGATTGGAAGCTTTTTGCTAAAACAGATAAGCTTTACACAAAGCGCTACGAGGAAGAAACTAACTTGCGCTGCCACCTTATACTAGATAATAGTAGCTCGATGCATTACCCGGCGCTGCAGAATATGCACATTGACAGTCTCAATAAAATTGGCTTTGCCTCATTAGCCAGCGCCGCGATTATGAATTTGATGAAACGCCAGCGTGATTCTGTGGGCATGAGTATCTACAGTGATCGCTATGAATTTTATAGCAACGAAAAAGCAAGTGAGCGTCATCATCAGATGTTATTACAACAGCTCAATAAAGCCCTTGGAAGAAAAAGTAGTGGCGTACAAACAAATACCTATGAGCATCTACATTTAATTGCCGAAAAATTAAAGCGCAGAAGTTTGGTTTTTTTGTTTACAGACATGTTTCAAAGCGATAAACAGCAGCACGAGCTTTTTGAGGCACTGCAGCATTTAAAGTACAACAAACACGAAGTCGTTTTGTTTCATACCTATGACAAAGAGAAAGAACTTTGCTTCGATTTTAACAACCGTCCAAGAAAGTTTATTGATACTGAGACCTCAGAACATATCAATCTCTATCCAGATAATGTGAAAGAAAACTATGAAACTGCAGTGCAATCTTACTTTGATACCCTGGCCCTAAAATGTGGACACTATAGAATTAAATACGTTCCTGTAGATGTAAATGATAGCTTTAATACCATTCTCACCACTTATTTGGTGGAGCGTGCAAGGTTTGGTTGATGCCTTGTGCAAGACAAAGGCGGGATATCAGAGCATTACAAAAAAAAACAGAAATATTTAAAATAAATGTTTGCAGTTATAAATGGTAGTTTTATATTTGCACTCGCTTCTAGTAATAGAAGTTAAAGACAAGCTTTTAAAGTCTCTAAAATAGTAGCACGGTCTGGTAGTTCAGTTGGTTAGAATACCTGCCTGTCACGCAGGGGGTCGCGAGTTCGAGTCTCGTCCAGACCGCAGAAAAATGTTGTGTTGAGTCCTTTAAATAGGGCTTGTGGTTTATTAATAGACCGATGAGAAGCTTATCCAAACGGATGGGCTTTTTTTGTTTAAGATTTTGATGTATATTACAAACAAAACCTACAAATGAGCACATCATCAAATTCTTTCCCAAACCCTATTCATTCAAACAAATACCTTGTTAACGGTGTTCTTAAGCACTGGACAGGTGCTAAAGCTGAGGTCTATTCAAATATTTATTACGAAAATGGAGCGCCAACGCTATTGGGTTCTGTTCCTGATATGGATACAGAGGCTGCCAACGAGGCTATAAACTCTGCAGTTGCAGCATTTGATAAAGGGAAGGGTGATTGGCCAACCATGAAAGTGAAGGATAGAATTGCTTGTATGAATACTTTTGTTGAAAAGATGAGGCCACATAGAGAAGAGGTAGTGAGGCTACTGATGTGGGAAATAGGAAAGACTAAAAATGATGCTTGCAAAGAATTTGATAGAACGATCGATTATATTTTAGACACCATTGAGGCCTACAAGAAACTTGATAGAAAGAGCGCAAAGTTTGATAATGAAAGCGGAATACTTGCCCATATAAGAAGAAGTCCTCTTGGTGTAGTGCTTTGCCTTGGGCCCTATAACTATCCATTAAATGAAACTTTTTGTTTGCTTATCCCGGCTTTAATTATGGGGAATACTACCATATTTAAACCGGCCAAGCTAGGAGTACTATTAATTACACCGTTATTAAAAGCATTTCAAGAAAGCTTTCCGCCAGGGGTAGTAAATATTGTATTTGGTCGTGGGCGCAAAATTGCTGCTCCAATAATGCAGACTGGTTTTGTAGATGTATTAGCTCTAATAGGGCATAGCTCATCTGCTGTAGCCCTTCAAGATGAACATCCATTTAAAAACAGACTGCGATTAATTTTAGGTCTTGAGGCAAATAATCCAGCAATTATTCTTCCAGACACTGATCTTGATCTTGTTGTTCAAGAATGTATTTCAGGTACACTGTCTTACAATGGGCAGCGTTGTACTGCTTTAAAAGTACTGTTTGTACATGCAGATATTGTAGATGAGTTTAACAAACGTTTTGCAGAAGCTGTAGACGCATTAAAATTTGGATTACCTTGGGAAGATGAAGTTTTTCTTACGCCACTTCCAGAAAAAAATAAACCAGCATATATTGATGGATTAATTAAAGACGCGGTTTCAAAAGGAGCTAAGATTTTAAACAAACGTGGGGGTGAACTTAGTGAAAATTATTGCTATCCAGCCGTATTATATCCTGTTTCAACAGATATGAAAGTCTTTCAAGAAGAACAATTTGGTCCTGTTATTCCAATCATCTCTTTTACTACTATTGATGAACCACTAGACGCAATTGCAGCTTCACAATATGGGCAACAAGTAAGTCTTTTTGGTAAAGACACCAAGCAACTAGGACCCCTTATTGATATTCTCGCCAATTTGGTATGTAGAGTGAATCTAAACAGCGCTTGCCAACGTGGTCCAGATATTTATCCATTTACAGGAAGAAAAAACTCTGCAGTAGGAACCTTAAGTGTTTTTGATGCACTAAGGAGTTTTTCAATACGCAGTTTTGTTGCCACAAAGGACAATGAATATAACAAAGAAATCCTTGAAAAATTATTAGCATCAAAAGATTCTAATTTTATAACCACAGACTATCTTTTATAGCGCCTCTAATTACAGACTCTTAAAAGGGGGGTGTTTATAGGCCTCCAAAAGGTTGTAATGTTGTATATTGTGGAAAACTATTAGAAAATGAAAAAGCTTATTTTTATACTAATTACTGTGGTTGTAGCTTCAGTTTTTACGGGATGTGGAACAGGAATTAAAATTGTAGACACATGGACTTCACAGGATGTTTCGCAAATGAAACAGAAATCAATTCTTGTAATAGCAAGCACCAATAACAAAAAGGCTAGAATTGGTTTTGAAAGTGAAATTGCGAAACAATTAAATGCAAAAGGACTTAATGCAACGGCAAGTTTTAGTAGGTTTCCAACCATAGATTTTGAGGCAGAAAAAACTCAAAAACGTAAAGATCTTATCAAGACAATCCTTGAAAGTGAGGGATATAATGGTATTGTTATAACGGTGGTAAAAGATGTGGTAGAACGCACCATTACTTCTGGCAATGATTACTATTATACGGGAGGTCCCTGGAACTCTTATTACCCTTCTTACTATGGAGGTTTTTACGGATATTATGCAACTCCTTACACCTACTCATACAACATGAATATCGTTGGCTCTTCATCTACCTACACATCTAAAACATACTACCTAGAAACAATAGCATATAACCTAGATAACCCTAAAGATGTACAACTAGTTGCCCTTATTACTTCACAAGTTAAAGATCCTAAAGATGCTTTTGATGCGGCAGAAGACTACGCAGAGAAAGTAGTTAAATCACTAGAGGATAAAAAGTAGATTACAACTAGATTTTTTAATTATAATTGGGCCTCAAGCTCAACAGCTATCTCATTTTTCCTAAAAAATAGATCATAAGGAGGATTGTATCCAAAGCAGTAAAATTTGTTGGTATGCTGGATATCATTGGCCTTTAAAAGGGCAATCAATGTGTCTTTATACTCTTTAATTGTAGCATCACTAGCCCATCCAGAAAAAGTTATTACGGCCATTTTTTTTTGTGGCTCTTGTTTAAAGGTGATGTCTGCTTGATTTGGTTTTGGTAGCGCCTCTTTTGAAATTGCCTCTGGAACCATAAACCCCATAGACGGAGTATCACCCAAAGACATGCTAACGGGTGAGGTCATTGCAATTTTTTGGTTACGCTCATTGGCTCCAAATATATAGCCGCCTAATTTAGAGAACCCATTGCTCGCATTTTGTTTATATCCCAGATTTGCAAGGGGCACGTTTGTGAAGAGCCTGGCTTGGTAGTCCCGGATTTCTATCTCTCCCACAACAGTGGCCACCGTATAAGGATAGAATTCAATTTTGGTGCTACTTCTATGAATAAAAAACTGAGCTATAATAAAAAATACAACTATTGATCCAATTACAATGTATAGTGTTTTCATGGCATTTTATTTACAAAGAATACACTAGCCTAAAAGTTACAAAGCGTGGTTGTATAAAAGTCTCAGAAGTAAATACCGAAATATTACTGGCGCTGTTTTGTACTTGAGAATCTATACCCAGAATGTTTGTGGCACGCACTTCATATTCAAGTCTTGCGTCTTTATCTTTTCTGTAGGACAGTGATGCGTTCCAGGTTTGAAATGAGTTAATTTCTTCTACATCATCACTAAGTCTATTGTAAGTAAAGTCTGATCTAAGAGTGAATGCTTTTTTAATATAAGCATCAAATTCTATAGAGGGTGCATTAGTGGTAAAGGTAGTAGAGCTTGTTCCTTGGTCATTTTGAGCTATGGTATGCCTGTAACGCAACGTTACGTTAGGAGCTACTTTAAAGGTGGTGCGTATACTTGGAGTATAGCTTTGAGTGAATCCTTCATTAACAGATAGTCTTTCTTGAACGAACTGATTAATTTTACTGTAATTTAAATTCACACTCAAACTCCCTCTAATTTTTCCAAAGGTTCTTTGCATTCTTCCAAAAGCAGTAACCGTCTCATCTGCAAAACCTGAATTAAAATAGGTGCTGGTTCTAATTACATTTTCAAAATCTGTAAGACTTCTAATTTGGTCTATGTTTTTTGAATAGGCAATACGTGCAAAGACGTTGGTGTAATTAAATAAATTGAAGCTTCTGTAAAACAAACTTAAATTGTGCGATAGTGCATTTTGAAGTTCTGGATTTCCGTATTGAATGTTATTAAAACTGTTTAAGATAATACCTTCTGCAAGTTTGGTTACGTCTGTAAACTGGTTTTTCATGTTGTAATTAAAGGTCAAACTTTCGCTTTTCTTGAGCTGTATGCGGGTTTCAAAATCTGGTAGTATTCTAAAGAAATCTTCACTGTACTGCTCCCCAAACTGTATGTTTTTATTTGAGTAAGCATGCACAGAAAACCCAGGAGTGATCGTAAACATACCAGCTTTAAAGCGGTAATGAACCCCTAGATACATATCGCTAAAATCATACTGCGTATCGTTGGTTGCTCTTCCTTGATTAAAGGTTGGTGTTGGCTCAAAAAACGCCCCGTCTTCTAAAAACTGGAAAATGTTTGAGTTAAAATCTTGTCTGCTAACAATACTTCCAAGGGTAAGGTTTATGTTACTCTTGTTGTTTATAATGTTGTAATAATCTAGCTTGGCGTCTAGCTGGTTTGATTTTATACGCCTGTCTTGATTTATATTGTAGTTGTTTAATCCTTGGTTGAGCCCAAGAGCTCTAGCAGTGCTGTCATAAGCATCTTGCTCTTCTGGGGCTAGATCATTGTTGGTAGGGTCATTGCCCAGTAAAACATTGTAAAAAGGGTCTTCGTCCTTGTTTAAATATTGGGCCTCTAGGGCAAAGATATTATTCTCATTAAGGGTGTAGTAATACTTTAAACCCTGGGTAATACTGTAAGGGTTTACCTGGTCTACTTGCTGTGTTGGTCCAACAACAGAAGAGACCTCTGTTTGTCTTTGCTCATCTTTAGAAATGCGCCCTAAAACGTCATACTCTAATTGGTTTTCAAAATTTGGCTGAAATGATGCGCTTAGTTTTAAAAGTCCTTGGTCAGAGCGTTGTGTACTGGTTTGCTGTGTGGTTTCATCAGGGATTCCTAGATCGCTGTCTGTATATTGTACAACACTAATCTCTCTTGAGGTAACGCGGTTGCTGTTTAAGATTGCAAATCCAGTTATATCTAGCGCTTGGCTAGGAGAGTAACTAAAGTTGGTGGCTCCTAATTGATTTTTTACCTCTAGGGCATCCTTCTGGTTTGTTAAAAAATTTAAGGAGTTATCTCCCAAATTAATACTTGTTCCACTAGTGCTACTAGGGGCTCTAAAGCCTCCTCCAAAGCCTCTAATATCTCTTCTAGACAATGCTGTTTCTCCAGTATTGTTGAGATCGCCAATAAAATTAAGACTAAACTTTGGGCTGTAATAAAACAGTTTAGGTTGTACAAGATAAAGCGGCTCATCTTCGCTAACACCTCCACCAGCAGTAACCGTACCAAACCAAAAATTTTCTTTTCCTTCTTTTAATTTAATGTTGATTGCTACGTTATCTTGATTGTTGGTCACGCCACTTAATTGTCCAACTTCAGAGTAATTACGTAGTACTTGTATCTTGTCTACGGCCTTGGATGGGATATTTTTGGAGGCTAACTTTGTGTCTCCATCAAAAAAATCTTTTCCATTAACCATTAATTTATTAACTACTTTTCCTTCTACTTCTATTTGTCCGTCTTCGTTTATTTCTACACCAGGTAAGTTTTTTAGAACATCTTCTAGTTTTCTTTCAGATCCATTTGTAAAGGAATCTGCATTGTATATTAGTGTATCTCCTCTTACGGTAACAGGCATTTCATAGCTAAGTTCTACGGCATCTAGATTGTTATCTAAACTCAGGTTGAAGTCTTTAGTAATGTCTTGTTCTTGTGTAGAAATTTCCTGCTCAAAAGTTTTCATACCTATGTAACTCACCTGCATGTTATAGGTTTGGTTTTTAGACAATGAAAGTAGAAACTTCCCATCTTCAGAAGTTACAGAAAAAGACTCTAGAGCGCTACTTTGTTTGTTAATAGCAATGACATTTGCAAGCTCCAGTGGGCTTCCTAAACTATCACGGACCACGCCTTGAAGTTTTACTTGTGAGAGGCCAATACTTGATGCCAATAATAGTACTAGTGTGAAATATATTCTCATACGTTGTTACAAAAAAGATTAGTGTGTGGTATTATTATTCTTAGAGTCCTCTTGATCTTCCTCCGCTTCCACGGCCTCTGTTATCTCTCATTTCCTGCATTTTGCCGGTAATGATTTCATTGTACTCTTTTTTGGTAACCACCTCTCCTTTGGTAGGACGTTTGATTTCAATTTTTTCTTCAGGATTCATTACAATTTTACTGCAAAGCATGGTTGTGTTTCCGGCGCTAAGTTCTAAGATTAATCCAGGTAAGCCCCAATATTCAGTTGGGCCTTGACTTACAGGTATCATTGGAGAGTACCACGCAACAACTTCAACCATCTCCTGGTTTACTTCTTGAGTTTCTTCTACTTCTTTTTCAGTTGTCGCTTTGGCAACTTTTGCATCGTTAACCACAAGAGTAGTTTCTTTTTTACTCTCCTCTTTTTTACTTTCCTCTTTTTTCTTTTCTCTATCACGCCTGTTTGTAGAGGTGAAATTTAACTCAGATGAAGGTCTGGTCGTTGTGGCTTTGTAACAGGTGTATTGCCCAATTTTTTTGGTTTCTGAGCCCATCTTCCAAGTATAAGGTGTCATTTGTTCAGTGATTAAAAATTGTTTGCCAAAAAACTCCTGATCTTGCAGAAATACTTTTTCTTTTATGTTTTTGTACTGTAGTCCTGCAGAGAAGCTGCTTCCCCACATACTTGGCGCTCTTCCTCCAGGGCCCCCTTCTAGTTTTTCATCTTCTTTAAAGATTGACTCTTCTTTATTAAAGGTAAGAATATATGTTTTTTCGAGCCATGGTTTCATTCTGGCCTCCATTTGTTTTTTTTGTGCTTCACTCATTTTTCCGCCTCTATCCCAACGGCTCATGTCCATAGTGGTTTTAGAAAAATAATAGGCTTGGCCTTGGAAGTCTTGTGCCTTGATATTGGTGGCAAATAAAAGTGTGAAGAGTAGTAAAACAAGTTTATTAGAAAATGAAAACATAATGGTTTATTTGATTGGTTATACACAAACATAACAATAGCGAACATACTACCTTCTTGTTTTGCATAAGATTAACATTAGATATTATTTTTTTTAATGAGCTTACACAAGCTTTTTTTATTGCACGTACAGTATTCAAAAACACTCTTTGACTTATCACTACCTAATACTGGTGTTCAATGTAATAACGAACCGCATTAAATTTTGTAACAGCAATGCTTAAATTATTATTATTTAATAAATAGAGAGTTTAAGAAAATGAAATAACTTTAGGCTTTGACTTCATTGACTGACAATAGTTTAACCAGAAAATGGATTTTTTAGAGATAATTTTGGAGAACAAACAATCCAAAAAGACCTGGTTTTTAAAAAATAAAAAAGCCTCTAGAAATTAACTAGAAGCTTTTTATTGTGTTGTCCCACTAGGACTCGAACCTAGAATGACGATACCAAAAACCGGAGTGTTACCATTACACCATGGGACATTACCAAGAGTATAGACCTTCGTCTTATAAAGCATTAAAATTCATTGATGCTTTAGAGGATGCAAATTTAAAACAAATTGTATACCCTACAAGCAATTTTTGCAAAAAAATATTCTTGTATTATTTTTGCCATAAAATAAGTCTCTTAGGTGTTACGTTAACAATGATAATGTACCATCAGTGTTTAAAAAAAACTAGAAATAGTAGTACATTCGCTACAACCAAAAAAGTATAATTGTATGGGGTCTTTTACATTCAAAAAATGGAATACAATCTTAGGCTGGTTTGTCTTTTCAATAGCCCTAGTGACCTACTGGAGCACAGTAGAACCTACTGCTAGTTTCTGGGATGCCGGAGAGTATATTACCACAGCAAGTAACCTTGAAGTAGGGCATCCACCTGGAGCTCCATTGTATCAATTAATGGGAGCTTTCTTCTCAATTTTTGCGATGGAGGCAACAAACATTGCCTTGACTATTAATTTAATGTCGGTCTTTGCCAGTGCTTTTACCATTTTATTTATGTTTTGGTCGGTAATTATTTTGCTGTCCAATTTGGTGAAAAAAAATGACACTTTAAATAAAAATAATCAAATAGCCATTTTAGGTAGCGCTGTAGTTGCCTCATTAACTTTTGCATTTACTGACAGTTTTTGGTACAGTGCTGTAGAGGCAGAGGTGTATGCAATGGCGGCTTTTATTATGTCTGTGCTATTTTATGCTGGTCTTCGCTGGGAGGGAGAAATGTTTACCCCCAGAGGTGATAAATGGGTGGTGTTAATTGCCTTTGTTATTGGGCTTTCTTTTGGGGTTCACTTTATGGGTCTGTTAACCATTCCTGCCATTGGATTTTTATATTTCTTTAAAAACTATAACAAAGTAACAGTCAAAAATTTCTTGATTGCCAATGTGGTCACCGTTGCCATATTGTTATTTATTTTCAAACTATTACTACCCATGACCTTGCGCTTTTTTAGTGCTGCCGAAATTTTCTTTGTCAATCAAATAAACATGCCATTTAATTCTGGAACCATCATAGCTGGGCTTTTGTTTTTGGCAGTATTTTATTTTGGTTTGCGCTACACAAGAAGCAAAAGTTTTGTAAAACTCAACACATTACTGCTTTGTGTGCTGTTTATCTTTATTGGTTTTTCTAGTTGGCTTATGCTGCCAATAAGGGCCAATGCAGGTACTGTTATTAATGAGAATAACCCAAACAACGCCCGAGAGTTGTTAGCCTATTACAACCGTGAACAATATCCAGAAACACACCTGTTTTATGGACCGCTTTTTACAGAGGCTTATGTAGGGCTAGATAAAGACAATCCATTTTTGGATGATAAGCCTAAATATGAAAAAGATGTTAAGGCAAATAAATATGTTATTGTAAATGACATTCAAAATGCAAAACAAAACTTTGAAGACAATCAAAAGGCATTCTTGCCAAGAATGTGGAGTTTAGAGCACAACGCCAATTACATGGAGATTACGGGGGCTGTAGATTTTGAAATTAAAAATGAATACCGCTCAGAGCAGTTGCTTGTAGATGAGGTAGCAAAGTTTAGGCAGGCCTATGATAAAGGCCTTGTAGATAGTGAAGATTATGACAAATTCTTAAAGAATTTTGGAGACTATCTAGATATAGAAAAACCTGGGTTTTTAACCAACATGCGCTTTATGTTTGAGTATCAGTTTGGATATATGTACTGGCGTTATTTTATGTGGAATTTTGCAGGCAGACAAGATGATATTCAAGGAAGGTATGATAAGCTGCACGGAAACTGGATTAGTGGTATTCCATTTGTGGATCAAATGTTAATAGGTCCTCAAAATAATATACCCACAGACGCCCTAGAAAATAAAGCTAGAAACACCTATTATTTTATACCGCTGCTCATAGGGCTTTTAGGAATCTTATTTTTGGCCAAGTATGACAAGAAAACCTTTTGGGTGCTGCTGGTGTTTTTCCTCTTTACAGGTCTGGCTTTAAAAGTATATTTAAATGAGAGACCCTTCGAGCCTAGAGAACGAGATTATGCCCTTGTTGGTAGTTTTTATGTCTTTGCCATATGGATTGGATATGGAGTGTATGCGCTGTATGAAATCTTAAAAGAGTACATAAACCCTAAGATAGCACTTCCCATTGTTTTGAGCGTAACTATGCTAGGTGCTCCAGTGCTAATGGTGTCTCAAAACTGGGATGATCATGACCGTTCAAACAGATATACCGCCCAATCTATGGCGCGCATGTATCTGGATAGTATAGAACAAAATGGTATTATTTTTACCATCGGAGACAATGATACTTTTGCCCTTTGGTACCTTCAAAACATTGAAGGATATAGGCGTGATGTGCGTGTAGTAAACACCGCTTTGTTTGCTACAGATTGGTACATAGATGACATGAAAAAGAAGGCCTTTGATAGCGATCCCATCCCTTCTCAACTCACTCACAAGGATTATAAATACGGCTCAAGAGATTACATTATTTTCAATGAAATTGACACAGATAGTATAAATATTAATGTATGGATGGATTGGATAGCCTCTGATGACCCTAGAACAATGTATCAAATACCAAGTAGTGGGCAAGTAGTTAACACCTTTCCAACAAAAACTTTTAGACTGCCTGTAAACAAAGAGGCTGTTCTTAAAAGTGGTGTTGTTGCCTTAAAAGACCAGGCCAAGATTGTACCCTATATAGATGTTACTATAAAGGATGAAGTTATTTATAAAAACAGACTTTTAATGCTGGATATTATTGCCAATAATAATTGGCAGCGCCCCATCTATTTTAGTGGTGGAAGCTTTGGAGATGATGATTATCTTTGGATGAAAGATTACCTGCAAATGGATGGTGTGGTATATAAATTAGTGCCTATTAAAACGCCAGTAGATAAGGATAACCCTTTTGATATGGGGCGTGTAGATGCAGATAAATCTTATGAAATTGTTAAAAATTGGGACTGGGGTAATAGCGGAGATCCAGCTGTTTATCACGATATAGAAACCCGCAGAAATGGGTTAACCTATAGAAGTAACCTAGCCCGTATTGCAGAAGCGCTGTTAAAAGAAAATAAACTAGACAAAGCTCGTGAGATACTAGATTTGGCTATGGAGAAAATGCCGGTTGATACCTTTGCATTCTACTCTTTGCTAGAGCCTTACATGCAAATGTATTACAGTGTAAACCAGCCAGAAAAAGCCCGTGATATTTATGCGCAGTTAGCGGTGGTGTATCAAGAAAAACTACTCTATTTCAGTAGTTTTAAGACCAATGAGCAGATAGATATGCGTAGAGAGATCTATACAGATATGGAGCGCTACAGAGCGATTGTTACCGTGTTATTAGCTGAAGACACAAAACAATATGCTCTTGCAGAGGCTATAAAATTTAATGAGTACATAAAGCTGTTTCCCTACCTTTATAATCCAGATGAGGGTATAGAATTAGAAGATCAATCTGCCTTAGGCTCAGATACAGAAATACCCGCAGAGGCTTCATTACAAGAATTATTACAAAGCCAAGCTAACTAATTGTATCTCTGAAAACCTAACACATGATACAAACACCCAAATTTGTGACTCGGTTATTCCCGAAACAAATTTGGGAATACCCAAACACTAAAAATACCATTTACCTCACTTTTGATGATGGTCCAATACCACAGGTGAGCCCATGGGTGCTAGACCAATTAAATGCCCATAATGCAAAAGCTACTTTTTTTTGTATTGGGGATAATGTAACAAAATATCCTGCTATTTTCAATAAAGTAATTGCCGCTTCTCATGGTATTGGCAATCATACCTTTAGTCATTACAATGGTTGGAAAACATCTGTTAAAAACTATACAAAAGATATTGAAAAATGTGCAGCAGTCATGGAGGGTCATTTGTCTGGCTTTGTGCCACTTTTTAGACCTCCTTATGGCAAGATTACTCCCAAACAAGTTAGGATTCTGCAAGATCAAGGCTACAGCATTGTAATGTGGAGTGTTTTAAGTAAAGATTATGATCACAATATCTCTAGGCAGCAGTGTTTAAAAAATGTATTAACACATATAAAACCCGGTAGTATTGTTGTCTTTCATGATAGTTTGAAGGCTTTTAAAAACCTTCAATACGTTTTGCCAAAAGTGCTGGCACACTGCACTAAAATGGGATGGCAGTGTAAGGCGCTGCCCGTGTAAAAATAACACAAGTATTAAAGTTAAAATGTAACTGTAAGGATGTTATACGTATTCTTGTACCAAACCAATTAGGGTATTAGCATCTTGTTCTCCGCTTTGTCTCCATTTCATCTCACCTTGCTTATAAATCATAAGTGTTGGCAAGCCTTTTACGCGGAGGGCTTCTGCAAGTTCACTGTTTTTTTCTACATCTATTTTAATCACCCGGGCTTTATCACCAAGGGCTGCCGCTACATCTCTAAGTACAGGATGCATCGATTTACAAGCCTCATCCCACTCGGTATAAAAGTCGAGCAAGACAGGAATGTTTGTTTCAATAATTTCTCCAAATTTTGACATGAGGTTTCTCTTTTTGGGACCAATTGTAATACAAATATAACATTTATACCTGTCTCTTATACACATCTGACGCTGCCGACGAAGAGGATAGTGTAG